>ERZ1026878.1011-NODE-1011-length-18877-cov-16.617788_pt1 | contig 18877 bp, 10 predicted proteins | sample MGYA00380169_ERZ1026878 | MGnify/ENA primary metagenome ERZ1026878 (study PRJEB33269, sample SAMEA4719805) | human gut metagenome | biome: human-associated habitat; feature: organic feature; material: feces | place: Cameroon | collected 2013-10 ...
ACTTAGCGGTCGTACTGTGACCGCTTATGTACCGCTACGCTCTGCGACAGAGCGCAAGCGTGCCGCGTTTCTTATACCCTGCCAAGGGCTACGGGGATATTTCGCTAACTTTCAATTTACCTGTCTTGTCCAATTATTCATGCTGCAAAGTTCTGACAACTTACAAAAATATGAAATAATTAACAATATTTACTTGTAATAGTAACATATATTTAGTAAAATACACGTAAGGGGTTAAAAATCCAATCCAACGGCTGGACAAAATACCCAAAATGCAGAATAAATGGAGGATGGGATATGAATATTTACACAACAGACAAGATCCGTAACGTAGTATTACTGGGCCATGGCGGCAGTGGCAAGACCAGTCTTGCAGAAGCCTTTGGTTATCTGTCCGGTATCACCTCCCGTATGGGCAAGGTAGATGACGGCAATACCCTCAGTGATTACAGTAAAGAAGAACAGAAACGTCATTTCTCTATCAGTACCTCCGTGATCCCCATTGAGTGGGAAGGATACAAGATCAATATTATTGATACCCCGGGTTATTTTGATTTCGTGGGAGAAGTGGAAGAGGCAGTCAGTGCCGCAGGAGCAGCCATCATAGTAGTTAACGGCAAGTCCGGCATCGAAGTCGGCACCCAGAAGGCATGGGAGCTTTGCGAGAAATACAAGCTGCCCCGTTTTATCTATGTCTCCAACATGGACGTGGATAATGCTTCCTTCCGTCAGGTAGTGGAAGATATGACTAATCTGTACGGCAAGAAGATGGCACCGTTTCATCTGCCAATCCGTGAGAACGAGAAATTCGTAGGATACATCAATGTTATCACTGAGAGCGGTAACCGCTGGGAGGGTAAGGAAGTTGTTCCCTGTGAGGTACCGGATTACAGCCAGGCCAACCTGCAGATCTGCCGTGATACTCTGATGGAAGCCGTAGCCGAGACCAGTGAAGAATTCATGGAGCGGTATTTCGGCGGAGAGACCTTCTCTGAGGCAGAGATCCGTGCTGCACTCCGTACCAATGTCTGCGATGGCAGCATCGTTCCCATGACCATGGGTTCCAACATCCTGTGTCAGGGTATGTACACACTGTTAGATGATATTGTCAAATACATGCCCAGCCCCGAGAATAGAGAAGTGGCGGGCATCAATTTAAAGACCAATGAGATTTACCATGCGGATTACGATTTCGCCAAGGCAAAATCCGCCTATATCTGGAAGACCATAGTGGATCCTTTCATCGGAAAATACTCTCTGATCAAGGTAAACTCCGGTGTACTTAAGACCGACGACCTGCTGTACAACGTAGACCGTGACATTGAGGAAAAGATCGGCAAAATCTATGTACTGCAGGGCAATAAGCCCATTGAAGTCAGCGAGCTGCATGCCGGAGATATCGGAGCACTGGCGAAACTGACCGCAGCGAGAACCGGCAACAGTCTCTCTACCAAGGCCACGACCATCAAATATGGCAAGTTCGATATTTCCACTCCTTATACCTATATGCGGTATAAGCCGAAGAATAAGGCGGACGTGGATAAGATCTCCCAGGCATTGCAGAAGATGACCCATGAGGATCTGACCATCCGGGTGGTGAACGATGCGGAGAACCGCCAGACCTTACTTTACGGCATGGGTGACCAGCACCTGGATATCGTGGTCAGCCGTCTGTTAAACGAATACAAAGTAGAGATCGAGCTGTCCAGACCGAAGATCGCATACAAAGAGACTATCAAGAAACAGTCCGATGTGGAATATAAGTACAAGAAACAGTCCGGAGGACACGGTCAGTACGGTCATGTAAAAATGCGTTTTTCACCTTCCGGCGATCTGACCAAACCCTATGAGTTCGCAACAGAAGTCGTAGGTGGTGCGGTACCGAAGAATTTCTTCCCTGCGGTGGAAAAAGGTATTCAGGAATCCGTAGGCAGAGGACCTCTGGCGGCCTACCCGGTAGTCGGTGTCAAAGCGGTACTGTATGATGGATCCTATCATCCGGTAGATTCTTCGGAAATGGCATTTAAGACCGCGGCTATCCAGGCTTTCAAAAAAGGTGTCATGGAAGCAGGCCCCGTTCTGTTGGAGCCCATCATGTCCTTAAAGGTTACCGTGCCGGATGCCTATACCGGAGACATCATGGGAGATCTGAACAAGAGAAGAGGCCGGGTGCTGGGCATGACACCCATGAGCGGCGGCAAGCAGATCATCGAAGCGGATATTCCCATGAGCGGATTATTCGGTTATTGCACAGATCTGCGTTCCATGACCGGAGGCAGAGGGGATTATTCCTATGAATTTGCCCGCTACGAGCAGGCACCTTCCGACGTACAGGAGAAGGAAGTAGCGGCTAGAGCAGCAAAGGTTGCGGAGAACAATGCAGAAGACTAACGAGTAATTACATAACATACACAGCAAAAAGAGACCGGTTGGCTTTCCGGTCTCTTTTTCGGTATTGTGCAGTAAATATCATCGATATCGCTGCATCAGATTGATCAGTAATGTGATCCATGCAAACATGATTCATCACCTCTCGTATATATGATATGCACAGAGAACAGAAAATATGTACAAATATGTATGGATAGAGCCGCAGTCCTTGACAGTATCGGCAAAACACGATAAAATAATCGGTAGTTTTTTAACGACTTGAGAACATGAATTTTAAATAGAAGGCTTCTCATAGTTTAGGAGGAAATGATTATGGCAGTACCTTACAATCACAGAGAGGTAGAGAAAAAATGGCAGAATGTCTGGGATGACGAAAAAGCATTCAAGACTTCCGACGATTTCTCCAAGCCCAAATATTACGCACTGGTAGAGTTCCCTTATCCTTCAGGACAGGGATTACATGTAGGTCATCCGAGACCTTATACTGCACTGGATATCGTAGCACGTAAGCGCAGAATGCAGGGCTATAATGTGCTGTATCCCATGGGATGGGATGCATTCGGTCTCCCTACCGAGAACTACGCGATCAAGAATCATATCCATCCCAAGATCGTAACCAAGAACAACGTGGCAAGATTCAAGAATCAGCTGCATTCCTTAGGTTATTCTTTCGACTGGGACAGAGAGATCAACACCACAGATCCCGAGTATTATCACTGGACCCAGTGGATCTTCTTAAAGCTGTTCAAGGCAGGACTGGCTTACAAGACAGAGATGCCTATCAACTGGTGTACCTCCTGTAAGGTAGGTCTGGCAAATGAGGAAGTAGTGAACGGCGTCTGCGAACGTTGCGGTTCCGAAGTCATCCGTAAGGTCAAGAGCCAGTGGATGTTAAAGATCACCGAATATGCTGACAAGCTGATCCAGGGACTGGATACCGTAGATTATATCGAGCGTGTCAAAGTCTCCCAGAAGAACTGGATCGGTAAGTCCCAGGGTGCCGAGGTTGATTTCACCCTGACAGGCAAGGATGAGAAGCTGCGCATTTACACCACCAGACCGGATACTCTGTTCGGGGTTACTTACATGGTAGTATCTCCGGAGCATCCTGTTCTGGATAAATATAAAGATGAGATCAAGAACTGGGATGACATCGTGGCATATCGCGAGATGGCTGCGAAGAAGTCCGATTTTGAACGTACCGAACTGGCAAAGGATAAGACCGGTGTCTGCATTCAGGGTCTGACCGCTACCAACCCCGTGAATGGCAAGGAAATCCCTGTTTGGGTATCCGATTATGTACTGATGACTTACGGTACCGGCGCTATCATGGCAGTTCCTGCCCACGATGAGAGAGACTGGGAGTTCGCGAAGAAATTCGGTATGCCTATCATTGAAGTTGTTGCAGGGAGCCCTGTCAGCGTAGAAGAAGCTGTATATACCGATGTGGCTGACGGTACTCTCGTGAATTCCGATTTCCTGAACGGTCTGTCTGTGGCAGAAGCCAAAGAGAAGATCATGAACTATCTGGAAGAGAAGGGCATCGGTAACCGCAAGACCAATTATAAATTAAGAGACTGGGTATTCTCCAGACAGCGTTACTGGGGTGAGCCGATCCCTATCGTACATTGCGATAAGTGCGGATATGTTCCCATTGATGAGAGCGAGCTTCCTCTGCAGTTACCCGATGTAGAGAGCTACATGCCTACCGATACCGGAGAATCTCCTCTGGCTGCCATGACTGACTGGGTAAATACCACCTGTCCCTGCTGTGGCGGTCCGGCAAAGAGAGAGACCGATACCATGCCTCAGTGGGCAGGTTCTTCCTGGTATTACCTGCGTTATACCGATCCTCACAATGACAAGGCACTGGCAAGTCCTGAAGCATTGAAGTACTGGCTGCCGGTTGACTGGTACAACGGCGGTATGGAACATACCACACTGCATCTTTTGTACTCCCGTTTCTGGCACAAGTTCCTGTATGATCAGGGCGTAGTACCTACTCCAGAACCTTACCAGAAGAGAACCAGCCACGGTATGATCCTTGGCTCCAACGGCGAGAAGATGTCCAAGTCCCGTGGCAATGTGGTAAATCCGGACGATATCGTACAGGATTACGGTGCAGATACTCTGCGTACCTATGAGATGTTCATCGGTGCCTTTGATCTGAGTGCTTCCTGGAGTGAGGAAGGCGTAAAGGGCTGCCGCAGATTCCTGGAGAGAGTATGGAAGTTACAGGATATATTGACATCCGAGGAAGGCTACAGCGCAGATCTGGAGACCAAGATGCACCAGACCATCAAGAAGGTCAGCAGCGATTTCGAGAACCTGAAGTACAACACCGCCATCGCGGCTATGATGTCCCTGATCAATGAGTTCTACAAGAAGAACTCTATTACCAGAGGCGAATACAAGACACTGCTTACTCTGCTGAACCCCGTGGCTCCTCATATTACTGAGGAATTGTGGCAGACTGCCGGATTCGAGGGCAGACTGTATCAGGCAGCATGGCCTGAATTCGAGGAAGAGAAGACCGTAGAGAGCGTTGTTGAGATCGGTGTTCAAGTCAACGGCAAGATGCGTGTGACTATCAATGTTTCCAAGGATGAGACCAAGGAAAATGTCATCGCCATGGCAAAAGAAGCTCTGGGAGACAAGTTGACCGGCAACATCGTAAAAGAAATCTATGTTCCCGGTAGAATCGTAAACATCGTAGCAAAATAGTTCAGCCATGGACAAATAAGTGAAATAAAATCATGCTTGCATGATTTTATGATCGAATATGTCCATGAGGTAAACGCCGTCTTATGAACAAAGGTAGTCACGTAGTGATGGAAAGCGTTATAACGCGACTTTGCGAATGGCGTTGGCTGAACGTTGAATAAAATAACTCTTGACAGACATTAAGCCTGCCGGGAGTTATTTTTTTGTGATCGGCTTTTCTCCAGAATATTTTCAATCTGACGAAGCTCCGATTCCGTACTGTATTTTTTGATAGCGGTGATGGCAGCCTGCATTTCCTGCGGGGTAAAAGTCAGGTGCTCCTGTTTCGCTTTACGCATGGCGGGCATGAGAAGTGCCATCATTTCTTTTTGACTTTTACCGTGCCCCTGGGCAAAAAGTTTCGAGAGAAAATCCAGTTTTTCTCTGGGGATGTCCTTCACGAGATCATCCTGCATCCAGAGGGGTGTCTTGGAATAGTCCATTTTTCTGACCTCCTGTGTCTGATTTTGCAGTGGAAAAAAGACCGGACAACATAGACGGATCCATGCCGGAGAGATCGGAGAAGCCCTCCGGGAACAATTCCTGCATGGTCTGCACCATTTCCATCATTTCCTGGAAATTATGAATATTGTCCATCATTTGTATGATTTGTTGAAGAGCTGATTTCTGAGTCTCGTCGCACAAGGGTATGAGATCATTACACAGTTCAGTGGCAGTTTCTTCGTTTGCAGAAGAGGGAGCAATGCACAGAGAAGTCTCCGGATGCCTGCGAAAAAGTGTAAGCGTGTATTGCAACTCCGACATTTTTATGTAAACAGCAAGTCCTTTCAGCAGCCGGGGATCCATATAATAAGCCAGTATTTTCAGAATCTGAATGCGGTTGGAAGTGAATAATGTGTCAAAGGCCGCCGCCTTGTCGATTCTCTTATCATCCATGTACCGATACCTTCCTGCAAAAGAGTTACTAGTATTTTATGAGAGCGGCAGCATGCTTATGCCGATCAATCACTTCGGGGTACAGAAAAGTCCGTACCCCGGAGTGATCGTGCCTACAAAGCTCCGGGAGATCCCGGAAAGCAGTATCAGAGATTAGCAACCGCAACCGTTGTTGTTACCGCAGCCACCGCCGCAGAAGCAGGACAGAAGCAGGATCCAGATCAGCCATTCACAGCAGTCATTGCCGCCGCAGCCATTGTTGTTGCCCAGCAGTCCGCAGCCGTTGTTGTTACCGCAGCCACCGCCGCAGAACAGCAGCAGGATGATCCAGATGCAGCTGTTGCCGAAGATACCGTTACCACAGTTGTTATTGCCGCAGGAATTATTGCAGCCGCAATTTGTAGCAGTTAAGTCACTCATTTTTAGTGCCTCCACATTTTATTTATGCTCTATTGTATGCGGGGGAGCCTGTCAATGTTTCCGGAAAAGACTTGCAATAATTTCCGGATATAGTAAAATATAGATATCTATATAGACATGCATAGATTGTGAAAAGACAGATTTTAAATTAAGGATAGATAGATGGCACAGAAGATATATGTGGTAGAGGGGCGAAAGTTCCGCACGGAGGCGGATTATCAGAATGCCCTGAAGGATCAGCAGGTGATCGAGAATCTTCGGGTACAGACGAAGAAGATGAGCCTGGCAGATCAGAAGAAACTGCTGGAAGTGATCCGCAGCGGCAGGTGTAGATTCCATAGTATTCTGGGACAGGATTACATGGAAGAGCTGTCGGAGGACATTCAAAGACAGGAAGGAAAAGTACCGGAAACATCTCCAGCGAAAGGACATTTTCTTCAGAAAGAAAATACAAAAACAATCGGGAAGGCCCAAACTCCCAAAAATAAAAAAGAAGCATCAAAGAAAAAAGAAACTGTAAAAAAAGAAAGTCCTGATAAAAAAGTTCCCAAAAAGAGGCCGACAACAAAAAAGAAGACTTCTGTGAAGAAGAAAGCAGAACCGCAGTTTGACGAGGCAGAGATTGACAAAATCGTTCAGGAAGAATTGAAAAAACAGGAGAAACGAAGGAAACTTCTTGTGGTCTGTTGCAGTGTGATCGCAGTGGCATGCCTTGGCTATTTCGGAATTTATAACTGGTATAACATCCGTACTGCCGATAATTACAAGCAATTAAGTGAATTGAAGGATAAAGAGCCGGCAACCGGTCAGAATCAGGATCCTGTGATCCATTACACCGCGGATGAAACGCAGAGTACGCCCCCTCCGGTACTGGATGAATATAAAAATTTATTAAATAAGAACAAAAGACTAATCGGATGGGTAAAAATTGACGATACTAATATAGATTACCCTGTAATGCAGACAACGGATAATGAATATTATCTGGATCATAATCTGAATCAGGAGTATGATAAGAACGGATCCATTTTTATGGACAAGGACTGTGATGTGCTCAAGCCCAGCACGAACTTCATTTTATATGGACATCATATGAAGAGCGGGCAGATGTTCGGAAGCTTATCTTCATACAGCGAACAGAGCTATTGTGAGAAACATCCCTACATACAGTTTGACACCATCTATGAAAAAGGCCTGTATGAGATCATGTATGTATTCAGATCCCGGGTCTATAGTGAAGATGAAATCTTATTTAAATATTATCAGTTTATAGACGCCCAGAGCGAGCAGGAATTTGACTCCTATATGAATGATATGGCAGAGATGTCATTATATGACACAGGAGTCACAGCTTCGTTCGGTGACCAGCTTTTAACACTGTCCACCTGTGATTACCAGGAGAAAAACGGCAGATTTGTAGTGGTTGCCAAAAAGGTGACGACAAAGGAGTAAAGGATGACTAAGGGTAAAAAGAAGACTAACAGAAGATTAAAAAAGACAGTAAGGAAAACCCTGGGAACATTGTTCCTGATCTCAGCAATCGTAGTAGCGGCAATTCCTACAGAGGGGCTGCGTGCGGAGGAAGATGCTGTGGCGCAGGCTGCGCATTCACATGTGGATACGCATACCGGCGCAAAATATAAGGTATCCATTCGCAGAAATGCTCCAGAAAAGCAGCGTGATCTGCTGACGGGAAGCAATATACCCACAATGGATAATCTGATCCCGGAGGTTGCGGAAGGAACGACTATTTATACGACCGGTACCAACGAAACGGACGGCAGTAACTACCAGTTCGCTTATATCCAGAACGGAGGTGACTGGTCTGCAATCCTGTTAGGATATAACAAGGACAATACCTTGCCCAATAATACATTGACCATTCCGAACACGGTTAATGCTTACATACAGCCTACCGGTAACCTGGGTACCGGTAACGGTTACGTGGCTGCCAACAGATTGGGAAATCCTCTGTATTATGAAGCAGTTACGCCACATATCAGAATGGTAGACGATACGTCGCAGCCAATTCTGGGGGATGATGGAGTCACTCAGGCAAAAGACCCTATTACAGGCAAACTGTTATATGTACAGGTGGAAGAAACCTATTATACCGGTGAGATCAAGCCCTGCTATGCAACAGATAATGCATGGAAAAACATGGATGTTCTGACACAGTTCTTCTATTATAAAGAAGGCGCTACCGGCAAAACTGTATTTAATGCTGAGGATGAGAGCGGTGATCCGGCAACTTATGCGAACTATGCCAATGCACTGGACAGTGATCATCAGTGGATTAAGGATGGTAAGGTAAGATATATCGGTAACCAGTATCTGGATTCTACACTGGATCCGGATTCCAATACATATAAATGGAGTATTCCTTCCGGTGGCGGTTATATCACCGAGGCTAACGCATCCAAGGGTATTTTTGCTCAGGCAGGTAACATCGGAACTCTGATCATTGGAGAAGATCTGATCGGTATCGGTAACTGTGCTTTTTATGAATGTACCGGTCTGGATTCCATTTCTTTCGGTAATGGTATCAAAGTAATCGGTAACTATGCTTTCGCCGGTTGCGGAAGCTTAAGAGATGTTGCAATCCCTGATTTATGTAGTCTGGGACAGATTGGAGATCATGCTTTTTACAGTTGTACGAACCTGACGAAGTTTACTTTGCCCATCAATGTCAGCTATGTCGGAGACTATGCTTTTGCGGAGTGCCGTTTCTTAAGCGACTTTGTAATGTGTAATTATGGCGATGCCAATGACAGAAGCAATCTGACAGAACTGGGTTGGAATGTGTTTGAAAACTGTGAGACCCTTTCTTCTCTGACCTTCCCGGCAAACTACAATGAAGCAGTGGATATTTCCCTGGTCAAGGGATGCAAGAACTTAAGATATATCACTGCCCGCAGCAAGAAAATGACATTTACGGAGAAGGAAGACGGGGATGTTTATTGCTTTGACTGCTTTAAGGAAATGCTGTCAGGTGATCCGGTAAACGGAACTTTCTACTTCGAGGGAAGAGACGATTCCACGATCCATAGCTTTACCAGAGAGAACTGTTTTGCATTTAGTTATATTGACTATAATTCCGAGACTACACAATATGAGAAACTGGACAAATATGAACTTACGGTTCAGGATCCTAATGTGACCGGGAAGACAGGTAGATCTACTTATGTGGTAAATTCCAACAATGAATTGATATCCAGTACGGTAGGAGAAAATGTATCGACACTGGAGATTCCGGATCCTATCGGACCTTACCATATTTATAATATTGGAGCCAACATTTTTGCCAACAACTGTAATCTGACCATGGTATCCTTACCCGCCAGTGTTGTATCTGTAGGAGCCAATGCGTTTAAGGGTTGTCATAATCTGGCAACAGTGATCTTCAATAACAGTTCTGTTGCAATAGGAACAGATGCTTTTAAGACACAGGATTATACAGGTGCGGCTCATAGAGGAAGCTGTACCGGTGTGAAAAATGACAGTGACAATTCACCCAGTGTAAAACTTACCTTTGTAGGAGAGGTTTCGCCGACCTCCACTCCTTACCTGTATGCCATGAGTGAGGATGGAAGATATAATAACGGCAGTCAGCTGAAGACTTATGTCAGATATTGCAGTGGTTGGCCGACCAATCTGGTGGTACAGTACAATGAGGAAAAGGGTGTCAGTGAACTGATTGATTTCCCTGCTTTCTCGCAGCTGAGCGGATATACAAATGAAACAAACTATCCTTATCTGACAGATGCTCAGAGAAAAGCTGCAGGGACAGCATTGGATAAATATACGCACAACCAGACTCTGACAGAAGACCAGAAGCAGTTTATCGACTCTGCACTGAATGTTGTAATACCTGAGGGTATTCAGGCAATTAAAGACGGACTGTTCGTTGAGAAAGAGAATGCGGATGTAGCTGCAGCCAGCCTTAAGGAAGATAAGACCGTTACCATATATGGTCTGGACACCATTGAAGCAAACGACTTCAGAAGCGAGGATGGTACGGATGCTGCCCAACATCTGAAGGCAGTTAATATACTTGGTAATACGGCATCCATTGCAGCAAATGCTTTTGAAGGCTGTGCAGCATTGGAAACAGTCAATATCACCGGAAATATGAGTTCCATCGGGGACTACGCATTTAAGGATTGCCCTGCATTGGATGATGTGACATTATCCGGAACCATCAGCAGTCTGGGACTGATTCCGTTTACCGGATGCAATCAGCTGAGCAATGTGGCATTCCTGGGAAATGACTATTTCAGCTGTGATGAGTCCATTATTTATGGAATGAGCGGTGGTGCCAAGGCAAGGATTATTGAGTGCCTGGAAGGCAGAACCAGTAAATATGTAAAGCCTTCTGAACTGGCAGGGGTTACTTCCATTGCACCCAGAGCATTCCAGGGATGTGATGCCCTGAGAGAAATCGATCTCACGGAAAGTAAGATTACAACGGTGCCGGAATATGCCTTTGCAGATACAGCGGAAATGCGTACGATTAAGCTGCCCACTACCTGTACCACTATTGAAGATTATGCGTTCAAGAACAGTGGTATGGATCGGTTGGAGGCGAGCCAGTATCTGAACCTTATCGGCCAGCATGCATTTGATGATCTGCTCAAGGCAAATCCGAAACCAGAGGATGTGGTGATCTGCAGTCCGGAAAACAGTTACTTGTATAATTACGCAAAGTTAAAGGGTTTTACAGTAGATACTACTCCCCTGGTAGAGTATTTTACCGTTAACTTCAGAGACTGGAATGAAGAATTAGGCAGCTATGCTCTGGTACCTGATGCAGAGCAGAGAGTTAAGGGCGGTGAAGCTGCAACGCCTCCAACTCCGGCAGGTAAGAGTGGAGAGGTGTTCCAGTATTGGGATCCGGATCCCAGTGAAATCACAGCAGATGTTACAATTACTGCTATGTACAGCAAGGAAGATCCCGATGCCAACAAGCTGACGGTAACCTTTGAAAACTGGGATGGTACTGTCATTAAGGAAATCAAAGTGTCCTCCGGCGGCAGCATCGCAGATGCGGATCTGCCCAATACCTCCAATCTGGTGAGAGACGGTTATGTCTTCACCGGATGGGACAGAGAACTGACCAATATTACAGAGTCCTTTACCACCAGAGCAGTATACAAAGCTCTGAGTGAAGACGATATTGTCATCCGTTATATTAATAGCGTGACCAAGGAAGTATTCTATCAGACCACGATCAAGAAGGGATCTGTTGCACCCAGCATTCAGACTCCTACGGTCAGCGGATATACTTTCAAGGAATGGTTACCGGATATTGCAACGGCACTTACCGAAGATACAGATTTCTATGCGGTATATGAGACCAGTAGTTCCAATAACGGTGGAACGACCAGCCCGGGAACCGGTACCAGTCCGAATCCCGGCACCAGCACCAGCCCGGGAACCAGTACCAGCCCCGGAACGAACGGTACGACAGCTAAGATGTATACCCTGACTGTTAAGAACGGATCCGGATCCGGAAGCTACATAGCAGGTTCCCAGCCGATCATCGTAGCGAATGACCCTGCGGCAAACCAGCAGTTCAGCAGCTGGTCCATTGATCCCGGTAATACGAAGATTGCCAGCAAGGTATTGTCTGCTACAGTAATCACCATGCCGGAAGCAAATGTAACTGTAACTGCAAACTATACGGCAAAATCAAATAGTGGCAACAGAACCAGTACTTCTACCGGAAGCGGTAATTCTACGAATTCCAATTCCAACAGAAGACCGAACAGTACTACAACAGGAAATGTCTCCGGCGGCAGAACCACCGTTGTCATTGACAAGAACGGTCTGTCCAATACCGGTGTGGTATCCGCTACGGTAAACGGATCTTCCGATAACTTTGTGATCAAGATCACTGAGAGCGCATCTGCTTCAGAGGAAGTAGTAAAGGCGTTGATGGCAGAGTATGGCAACGATATCAGTGCCATCAAGTATTTCCCGATGGATATCAGTCTCTATGATTCCACCGGCAATAACAAGATCACGGATACTACAGGTTTGTCCATCAGCATTACCCTGCCGATCCCGGATTCTCTGATCACCTATGCAGGTAACAACAAGGTGGCAGGAGTGGTGAACAGTAAGTTAGACAAGCTGACACCGAAGTTCTCCACGATTTCAGGAGTATCCTGCATTACCTTTACGGCGGAGCATTTCTCACCGTATGTGATCTATGTGGATACGAACAACCTGACAGCCGGAACAATCGCAGACAGCACTCCTAAGACCGGAGATGCCATTCATCCGAAGTGGTTCCTGTCTCTGGGTCTTGCATGTCTGTCCATGGTATTCTTCATGAAGAAGGATAAAAAGACTCTGCGTAAGGCAAGAGCCTAGTGAAAATAAAGGATGGGAAGGTTTATGAATCATAAAAAGTGGGTAGTGGTAATGGCACTTATAGCTACCGCATTGATCCTGACACATCTTCCTGTGTCGGAGGCAGATGCGGCAGCGTCTGCCTCCGATTTTCAGATTGAAGGCAGTACACTGACAAAATACAGAGGAAGCGATGAACGTGTCACGATTCCCGATACAGTGGAAGTCGTGGGTGAGAGTGCTTTTGAAAATAACCAGAAGGTACAGCTTGTTGTGGTTCCCAAGTCGGTGAAGCGCATGGATGCCTATGTCTTCTGGGGCTGTGATAATCTGGAAGAGGTTGTACTTGGCAAAGGTCTTACCTCAGTGGATGAATATGCTTTTTCAGGATGCACCGGACTGAAACAGATCACGATCCCTGAGAATGTACAGAGTATTGATGCACAGGCATTTGCCGGATGTACGAACCTTACGGATATTTATATTCCGGACACGGTGACAAGCATCGCAGATGATGCATTCTTAAATTGTGATAACGTAACGATTCATGCGGACGAAGGCAGCGTGGCTGAAAAGTTTGCACAGAAGCTGGCAGAGCAGAAAAGTCAGAGTCCTCTGGTAACGGCAGCGCCGACGGCGACACCGGCGGCAGACGGAACTTCGGATTCACAGGCAACAACAGAGCCTGCCCCCACTGAAACGCCGACCCCTGCACCGACACCGGTGCCCGGAAATGTGATCGGCAGTACCTTTGTCGTAGGAAATCATGCCATGGTAATGGTATTGCCTGAAGAAGAGACCGTTAAGCAGGGCTATACGGAACTGGAAGCGGATCAGGAGACTGGAGAAGAAACGCAGGATATCACTGCGGAGGCAGAAGACGGTACGATTCCGGAGTGGAAATATTATCGTGACCAGTCAATCAAAGCAGTGAGTATACCAGAAGGAACCACGGAGATCGGACGCTTTGCTTTTTCCAGAAGCTCGGCAGAAAGTGTGACGTTCCCGGAAGGTGTGACCACTATTGATTATGCAGCATTTTATCACTGTGATGATCTGAATAGTGTGATATTGCCGGATACGGTGACCCGGGTGGAAGCCAAGGCATTTACGCATACCGGATGGATGGATGATTTTGAAGAAAACAGCATGGATGATTACCTGATCAGCGGGGACATTCTGGTGGCTTACAAGGGGGACCTTCCCGAAGTGACCATACCGGATGGTGTTCGTGTGATCGCTGATGAAGTGTTCCGCAGCCATACGGAACTGAAAAAGGTGCATCTGCCTGCAAGTGTCACAAATATCGGTGACAGCGCATTCCCGGAGGGAATCGAAATTATAAATGAATAAGGGTCAGATTTTACCGACACCAGGATAAGAAACCGGCATAAGATAGAATAAGTCTTATGCCGGTTTTGTCTTATTTTACGGGGAAGGAACAAGATGCAGCGGGTAAGGGAACAGGTACAGGTGCCGGAACAATTGCATAGTGGGGCAGGACGTGTGAAATCTGTGACTGTTGCTGTGCTGGATACCGGAATTGCTTATCATCCGGATCTGGTGGGACGGCTGCTTGCCTTTTCCGACTTTGTAGAAGGCCGATCCTTCCCGTATGACGATAATGGACACGGGACACATGTCTGCGGGATTGTATGCGGAAGCGGAGAACTGTCCGGAGGAAGATTTCGCGGAATGGCACCGGAGGCAAAACTTGTGGTGGGAAAAGTGCTGGACAGACAGGGGGAGGGCTCCTGTGATTCCATGCAGGAAGCTCTGGAATGGGTACTGCGGGTGAAAAACAGGTATGGAATCCGTGTTCTGAATATCTCTGTGGGGATCGGAGACCTGAAGGAACGTTACAAGGAGCAGATGTTGCGAAAATCTCTGGAATTGTTGTGGGACCATAATATTCTCGTGGTCTGTGCTGCAGGCAATACCGGTCCGGAGGACGGTAGTATTTCGGAGATGGCCAGTAGCAGAAAGGTTCTGACGGTGGGTTGTCATGACGGAAGATATTGTAAAAATGATCCCGGAAGGTGTGAGACGTACTCCGGCAGGGGCAGAAGATATGATGTGACCCGTAAACCGGATATTGTGGCTCCGGGGACAAGGATTCTGTCCTGTAATGCTTTCTGGCAGAACCGGAACGGCAGAATCTACAGACCCTATGTAGCAAAAAGCGGCACATCCATGGCAACACCCATTGTATCCGGGGCGGCAGCCCTTGCTATGGAAAAATATCCAGGAATTACCAATGAAGAATTTGTTCGTCTGCTGTCCCTTACAGCTACCGATCTGGGAGAGCCGTGGAACAAGCAGGGCTTCGGCATGCTTAATGTACGGAGATTATTAGAAAACAAGTAAAAGGATAAAATCACTGGGAAAAATAAAAAATATGATTAAAATAAGTCAATAAAATAAATACCAAAGATATTGACACAAATGGTATGATTGTATACAATGATACGAGAACTACAAAATGTATTTTTACTGCGCAGAGTAAAAATTATAAAATCTTGCAGATATCGAATGTCAGGGAAGAGAGGTATACCAATGAGAGAAAGTGATGCATTTCAGAATCGTCCGGTCTCCATGAATCCGAAGAACAACCTTTTGGAGATTGAAGAGCATATGTACATACTGGATGATGTGGAGAAGCCGAACGTGTTCCGTAACATGTTCCCTTATTCCGAAATCCCCAAAATACCTTTTAATGATCGTATCGTGCCTCATAACATGCCAAAGGATATCTGGATCACAGATACTACCTTCAGAGACGGACAGCAGTCCAGAGCACCTTATACCACAGAGCAGATCGTAAAGATCTATGACTATCTGCATGAATTAGGCGGCCCCAACGGAATGATCCGCGCCAGTGAATTTTTCCTGTACAGCAAGAAGGACAGAGATGCTGTTTATAAATGTATGGAGAGGGGATACAAGTTCCCCGAAGTTACCAGCTGGATCCGTGCCAGCAAGGAGGACTTTAAGCTGGTAAAAGAGATCGGAATGAAGGAGACTGGCATTCTGGTCAGCTGTTCCGATTATCATATTTTCCTGAAATTGAAAATGACCAGAAGACAGGCTATGGATCATTATTTAAGTGTTATCCGTGACTGTCTGGAGGAGGGTATCAGCCCCAGATGTCATCTGGAGGATATCACCAGAGCGGATATCTACGGTTATGTGGTTCCGTTCTGCCTGGAACTGATGAAACTGATGAAGGAGTATCAGATCCCCATCAAGGTCCGGGCCTGCGATACCATGGGATATGGTGTCAACTATCCCGGTGCCGTTATTCCCCGTAGTGTACAGGGTATCATTTACGCAATTCATACCCACGCAGGTGTGCCGCATGAGCTGATCGAATGGCATGGTCACAATGACTTTTACAAGGCGGTGTCCAATTCCACCACAGCATGGTTGTACGGCTGTTCCGGTGTAAATACCTCACTGTTTGGTATCGGTGAGCGTACCGGTAATACACCGCTGGAGGCAATGGTATTCGAATATGCACAGTTGAAGGGTGATCTGAACGGTATGAATACCCGTGTCATCACGGAGCTGGCAGAGTACTATGAGAAGGAGATCGGCTATCAGATCCCGCCCAGAACCCCGTTTGTCGGCAAGAATTTCAACGTGACCAGAGCCGGTATCCATGCGGACGGTCTGCTTAAGAACGAAGAGATCTACAACATTTTCGATACCGAGAAATTCCTGAATCGTCCGGTATTGTGCGCTATTTCCAATACCTCCGGTCTGGCAGGTATCGCACACTGGCTGAACACCTATTATAAGTTAAAGGGAGACAAGCAGGTACAGAAGACTTCCGAACTGGTAGCGGAGATCAAAAAATGGGTAGACGAGGAGTACGCCGGTGGACGTGTCACCGTGCTTACGGATGAAGAGATTGTGGCCTGCGTCAACCGTATCTGCCTGGAGAAGAACCTGAAGATCGGTGAGTAAGAAAATATGGCGGCATTTTTTGCTGCCCGGAAATGAGGATTATAGTGAGTAAGTATGATGTAAAGCAGGAAGTAACGGATAAGTTCTCCCTGCGGGGACGGGTATTTCACAAGCTGAGAGAAGACATCTTAAGCGGAAAATATCAGGAACATGAAGAATTGAAGGAAGTGGCTATCGGCGAGGAGATGGGAGTCAGCAGAACCCCCGTCAGAGAGGCGTTCCGTCAGCTGGAGCTGGAGGGACTGATTCAGATCATCCCCAACAAGGGAGCCTATGTCACCGGTATTACCCAGAAGGATGTGAAGGATATTTACATGATCCGTTCCCTGCTGGAAGGTCTGTGTGCCCGTTGGGCTACGGAACATATCACCAAGGAGCAGATGGAAGAGATGGAAGAGAATGTCTATCTGTCCAAGTTCCATGCCCAGAAGGGGCATCTGGAGCAGCTGGCGGAGTTAGATAATCGTTTCCATGATATTCTGTATGAGGCATGTGACAGCAAGATGCTGGAGCATCAGCTGAAGGACTTCCATCAGTATGTCCTGCGTGTCCGCAAGAAAACATTGGCCAGTGCCAACCGCGGCCCCAAATCCAATGAAGAGCATGAGCAGATCATGGAGGCCATCAAGGCAGGCAATGCCGATCTGGCAGAGCAGCTGGCACACCAGCACATGATCAACGCCTATGACAACATGGTGAAAAACGGTCTGAACGAGGCCTATGCACAGCAGGATAAGCCGCAGGAATAGGTTGCCTGTCTGTGAAAATTACTGTAGAATGTAATTATTCAGAGCCAATGGGCGAAGTAACCACATGAGCAAATAACATGCAGGCATGTTATTCGGTGAAGCCTTGCAGAAGCGATTTTGCCAATGTGGTTCTGGATAGCTATTGCAAAGTAAAAGAATAAATACCGGAAAGGAAATCATTATGGAAAAGATCAAAATGACAACCCCTCTCGTAGAGATGGACGGAGACGAAATGACCAGAATCCTCTGGCAGATGATCAAGGATGAACTGTTACTGCCTTACATCGATCTGAAGACAGAGTACTATGATCTTGGACTGGAGCATCGTAATGAGACCGATGATCAGGTAACCGTGGATTCTGCCAATGCCACATTGAAGTACGGCGTTGCTGTAAAATGTGCGACCATTACCCCCAACGCTGCCAGAATGACAGAGTATAATCTGAAGGAAATGTGGAAGAGTCCCAACGGAACCATCCGTGCGATCTTAGACGGTACTGTATTCCGTGCACCGATTCTGGTAAAGGGTATCGTTCCTTATGTCAAGAACTGGACCAAGCCCATTACCATTGCCCGTCATGCTTACGGCGATGTGTATAAAAATACTGAGATCAAGGTACCCGGCCCCGGTAAGGCAGAACTGGTATTTACTGCAGCAGACGGCACCGAGACCCGTGAACTGATCCATAATTTTGATGGAGCAGGTATCATTCAGGGTATCCACAATACGAATAAGTCTATCGAGAGCTTTGCAAGAGCATGCTTCAGCTATGCCGTAGATACGAAGCAGGATCTGTGGTTCTCCACCAAGGACACCATTTCCAAAAAATACGATCATACCTTCAAGGATATTTTTCAGGAGATCTATGATAACGAGTATAAGGCTAAATTTGAGGAACTGGGCATCGAATATTTCTACACTCTGATCGATGATGCCGTAGCCCGTGTCATCCGTTCTGAGGGCGGATTCATCTGGGCCTGCAAGAACTATGATGGTGATGTAATGTCCGATATGGTAGCTACCGCTTACGGCGATCTGTCCATGATGACTTCCGTACTGGTATCTCCCAGCGGCGTCTATGAGTATGAGGCTGCTCACGGAACTGTACAGCGTCATTACTACAAGCACTTAAAGGGCGAAGAGACCTCCACCAACTCCATCGCTACCATCTACGCATGGACCGGAGCTCTCAGAAAGCGCGGTGAACTGGATCAGATCCCCGAGCTGTGCAACTTCGCAGACAAGCTGGAGCAGGCATGCATCAAGACCATCGAAGATGGCAAGATGACCAAGAGCCTGTCCCTGATCTCCACCTGTGAGCATCCCGTGA
>ERZ1026878.1017-NODE-1017-length-18826-cov-58.007831_pt1 | contig 18826 bp, 15 predicted proteins | sample MGYA00380169_ERZ1026878 | MGnify/ENA primary metagenome ERZ1026878 (study PRJEB33269, sample SAMEA4719805) | human gut metagenome | biome: human-associated habitat; feature: organic feature; material: feces | place: Cameroon | collected 2013-10 ...
AGTGTAATTTGATGAGTATCCCGATCGAACCGACACGACCCTTATATCTTTGTCGAATAGACATAGCATAGGCTATCATCTATTGATAGAAGTCTTTGGATTTTCTATACTGCAAAGATAATGCAATCTTTTGAAACTACCAAATCTTTCTGCTGATTTTTTCGAAAAATCTTCTTTATTAAAAGTCAGAACTCCCTTTTCCTAGTTTCTCTCAAGGGTCAAGACTTCTTTTTCCTGAGCTCTTCGTATATTTCTTCGAAATATTTCCTGAGTTCTGTCTTGTCTTCAATGATATTCCGCAGCTCTTTCAGAGCCTTCTCATTGGGTGAGTTGGGAATCCAGAGCTTGATGTAGCCGTTGCGGGAATATTTCTCGTCCATGTGGTCGGCGAACCGCTGCCATTGTTCTTCCTTTCCTTTTCCGGGATAGTTCTCCTCTCCGTATTCGATGGCACGAAGAAAGATTTCGTGAATATCGATGTCGCGGTCGGCTTCGGCAACAATCTTGCCATAGATGCTTCGGGGCTGGCGACTGGAGGAGGCGCGGTGATCCTCCACGGCTTCTTTCATGATTTTAATCTGCTCGGGAGTGAACCAGCGCTTCAGTTTGGCATCAGCCTGGAGGATTTTGCCACTGGTGAGGTGGTGGATGGCGCGCGGACCGCTCATTCCCAGGTCGTGGTAGGCGGCAACGATATAAACCATGTCGATGTCGGCACCTGTTACAGGTACGAGTTTCAGGGCGTTTCTGATCACACGGGTCACGTGGCGCAATCCGTGGCTCTCACCAAACTCGTTATATTTGGGCAGAATCTGTGTTTCCACAAACTGCATGATTTCGAGATTTACTTGTTGCTTCATACTTTTTCTTCTTTTATAGATATAATGTACGCGCGTACATTATATAATTATTATTTCTGAATGTTATCTTCTCATTCTAGAATCTTCTCATGCCATTCCAGAGGGGGCGGGTATCTCTGGGATTACCACATCATTCCAAGGATGATGAAGGTAGAGATCATACCAAAGGTAAAGATGTTGAGAGCCGTGTAGCCCAGTACCTTGTTCAGCATTCTGCCTTCTCCTATCTTCCTCATCTTGGCGAATGTTCGGTTGTGCACCACGAGATATGTGGCGGCGAAAGGCAAAAACTTAGTATCTGCATCGTAGGCAAGTGCACCATAGATGTTGATTCCAATCATGATGAGGATACCGATGTTGCCCAGTGCGCAGTAGAGACGCTCGCCGTTTTTCTTGCCGATGTGAACGATCAGTGTCTTCTTGCCCGCCTTGATGTCGTTGTCGTAGTCGCGATAGTTGTTCAGAATGAGCAGCGTATCTACTACCAGACCGCAGGCGATGGAAGTAAGTATGGCTTCCGTTGATACTCTCTGCATTCCTTCAGGCATCACAAGGTAGTAGGTGCAGCAGACCGGTACGATGCCGAAAAAGAGAAGTACCAGTAGGTCGCCCAATCCCAGATAGCTCAGCTTGGTGGTGTAGAGGAAACAGAAGAGGACACAGCAGATACCCACGATGATCATCTCCTTTCCGCCGTAAAAGGCGAGGGGCAAACCGATGATACAGCCCAGAAGTGTAGTGATGATGATGCCCCATTTCATGGCTTTCATGGTGATCCAGCCTTCGGCACAGGCTCGTTTCGGTCCCAGGCGGGTTTCGTCGTCGTTGCCATGCTTGAAGTCGAAGAAGTCGTTTACCAGGTTGGAGTCTATCTGCATTATCCATGCAAAGAGCAGGCAGAGCAGGGCTGGAATCCATTGGCAGTTGGCATTTGAGTCCTTGTATGCCAGGGCTACTCCCAGCATCACCGGTACTGCCGCAGCCGAAAGGGTGACGGGGCGGGCGGCGAGAAACCATGCCTTGATAGAATTTGTCTTTATCATCATATTGTTGCTTTTAAATTATAAGGAGCGAGGTTTTTGGGGAACCTCGCTCCTTGTTGTTATTCATTAAGAAAAGATTCGCTTCTATTTTGTTTCAGAAGAATCTCTTGTGGAAAACATTCGCTTCCTAGTTGAAGAAGTTCCAGCTTACACCCATTCTGAAAACTCGCTGGTTCATCGGATAGTGAGGGGTGAAGAAGTAGTTCTTGTCGCCTTGTCCTGCATTTAGATGGCTCATCATCACGAAGAAGCGGGTGTGCTTGATGTGAACATTGGCGTAGGCATTGACGATAGGGTAGTTGCCCACCTTCAAGTTCTTCTCGCCGTTGCCCTGTACGGTATATTGACCGATGTAAGGAGAATAATCCGGAGCCTCGTAGCTGGTGAAGTATCTGGCATCGGCACCCAACTCGATATTCAGTACCTTTACCACCTTGAATTTGATGAAGAGGTTGGTATATATGTTGAGGTCTGGCACTGGCAGGGTACTCTTGCTGCTGGTATGCTGGTAGGTAATCATATTCTGCCAGTTGAAAATACCGAATTTGAAGTCCTGTTGCAGCTGCGCTGTAATCAGATTGATGGCGTCGCTGCTCTGCATTGGTGTCACTGTCACGCCTGTGCGCAGACCATTTTCTGTAATCGTATATTGCTGTGAGAAATAAGTATAGTTCTTGATTTCATCCACAGCCACACGCAGCGTGGTGTTAGTCTTGCCGAATCTCAGAGTTCCCATGATGCGGGTATGGATAATCTTGCTCAGATCATCATCCCACCAGAGATGTCGGGCGTGATACTTGCGATAGTAGAACGATGGCGTTTCGTGATGTATGAAAGCATCGCCTCTTACCTGTACGGTGTCACCCAGGAATGGCAGGTTGATGTCTGCGCTTCCATCAATGGCAAAGGTACCGGCATCTACTCCGGTGAGTCCTACCTCGCCCACTACATTATAGTGAAGGGTCTTGCCTTGAGTCTTACTCAGCTGACCGCCTACGCTCAGCGCATGCTCATTGAACTTCTCAAATCCGCCTTCGGTATTCGGCAGTTCGTAGTGGCGGAGGTCATAGCTGGCGAAAGCTTTCAGACCAGCCTTTGCCCACTTGCTGAATCCCTCGAGCGTTCCCATTGCCACGGTGTTCTTGATGCGCCAGTGACGGGTCTGATCGTAGATAGAATCGCCTGTAAACTTGCCGGCATTGTAGTACTCCTTGAGATAGTAGTCCTGTGGAGTCTGGTAAGCCTGGTAGATACGCTTGTAGTTATCAAACTGCACGGTGTGGATGAAGCTGGTTACCGGAACATATTCTGTCTTGTAGAAGAGTGAGTCCTGCACTTTCTTCTTCTCTACGGCGAGCAGACTGTCTGCCATAGCCTTGCTGTTTACGGCAATTCGAGTGCTGTCGCCCTTGAAGTCCTGGGCAGCCTTGTTCGCAGCTATCGCCTTGTTGTTCTTAGCTGGTTCATCGCCGGCAATCTTTGCATCTGTAGGACGACCTGAGAACAGCTTCTTCTGATTTTTATCGAAAGCCTTTTCGTCAAACTCCCTGCCTTGTTCTCTTGCCTTCTTTCTTGCCTCCTCCTTGGCTTCCTCGGCTGCATTGTCCTTAGCAGACTCCATAGCGAATTTCTTAGCCTTGATTTCTTCCTCAGTCATCTTCACCTTGCGGCTGAAGCCCACGTTGTAGCGATGGGTGAAGAAGATGTGTTGGTTGTCGTTGCGATTCCAGTTCTGCTGCAGTACGGTAGGAATTTCGTTGGTGGCGAAACTCTCGGTGAAGAGCTCCGGATGCTTGATGTAGTCATCATTGGAGATACCTCCGTTTTCCGTCACCTTCTGGTGATTGGTGCTGAAGAGGAAGTGCGCCTGGTAGCGGTCGCCCAGATAAGAAGTCCACATCGTATATTTGAAGTGCGCCGTGCTCTGTGCATCGTAGTAACCGCGACCGTATTTGTAGTCGAATCGGAATCCGCCACCCAGCTGCTTGTTGGCATTCACCGCAAAGATTGCCTTGAAGTCATCCTCACCGTTGGTTCTGTCACCGCAGCTATTCAGCGTGATGTTGGTGATAGGCGAGTAGGTGTTGGTGAAGTGGAAGTCACTCACCGGGGTAACGATGTTGTCGTATGGCTCGGTGAAGATGAAGTTGCCCTGCGTGTTGCGTCGGTCGATGAAGATGCGGTTGATGCGGGCGGTACCCATATTGCCCAGGGTGTTGTACTCTCCGCGCAGTCCTTCGGTGAAGGTAGTGTTCTGGTACATTGCCTGCATGGTGTCCACCACGGCAGCCTGGGTATCTCCAAATCTCTCATCCACAGTCCATACCCTGATGCCCTTCGGAATCTCCTTGTCAGTGCCCAGCGAGTCGGTGTTGATGCGGTTGCCGGTCTGTGGGCGGAACTGTGAGTCTTCGTTATTGTTGAAATCCGTAAAATCGCGTTGTGCCGCAACTGGTAGAGTTGCAGCACAAGCTAGGATTGTAGAGAATAATATTTTCTTCATTTCTTATTTATTGAATAAGCGGATGCAAGCCTATTTTGAATGGTCGGATGCAAACCTTTCTTATTTTTTGAATAGTCGGATGCAAACCTCGGCAATTTTCAAGACTACGCCGATGATCAGCAGTACATTGGCAATCGTGCGGTCGTCCATCTGTGTCCAGAGGATGACGCCTACGATGGCGAAGAGCATGAATCCGATGTTGAGCCAGTTTCTGGCTACGAGCATATTGCTCTTGTCTGCATACTCCAATCTTCTGTGGTGGCGACGATTTGGGCGCACGGCATAGCTGGTCTGTGGCTGCGTCTGAGACGCCTCATGGCTCTGGCTCTGTGGCTGCGCCTTTGCGGTTTCCTCGCTCTGTGGGATGTTTGTTGTGTTGTTATCTTTTGTCTGATCCATATTTTATGAGATGATTTTTATTTTCGAACAAGTTTGGTCAGATCATTGAAGATCTGGTTCTTGCGGTCGATGGTTCCGCGTCGGAACTTGCCGTAGATCTTGGCCAAGTCGTTTTTCTTCTTGGTCAGGGCATATTTGTCGGTAATCACTTTCTCTGCCGGCTCCTTGAAACCGGTGCTTCTGCCTTCCTCGTAGTTGAATACGATTCGGGTCATGGAGAGGTGGAGATGGTTGTCGCTGATGGTTGCCACCAGCTGGTACTTGGTCTCAGAGCGGTCGAGAGAGATGAACGACTGATTGAAGACAAACCATTCGTCCATGATACAGGCGATGATCTGCTCGTTCTTGTTGTTTCTGTTCACCAGGGGGATGCGGCTGTTGATGTTCTGCTCATTCTTGATGAGCTTGCTCATATACTGGAAAACGATGTTGTAGATTTCGTCTGCACTCTTTCCGTTTGCCTGAGTGTCGAGAACAAATTCCACTTTTCCCTCGGCATTAAGCTGGATGGCTCCCGCCAGGTATTTCGGATCTTCCTTGAGCACCACGCCTTCGGCAGTCTTTTCCACCTTTTTCTCTTCTATCTCCTCTGTCACGGTTGGTACGACCCAACCCGCACCTTCAGAAGTTCCGGTAGTATTCTGCTTCTTGGTGGCATTATCCTGGATCTTCATCGCAGGCACCGTTTCTGTAGCTGGCACAGAAGTCTTGGTAGCAGGCACCGAATTCTCTGCATTCTTCTTCAGCTTTTCTGTCTCCTGCTTCATTCTTTCAGCTTCAGCCTTCAATCTCTCAGCTTCCGCCTTTATTTTTTCAGCTTCCGCCTTCACCTTAGCTGCTTCTGCCTGAGCCTTGGCTGCTTCCAGTGCCTTTTGGGCTTCCTCTAACTCTTTTTGCGCCTTTTCCAACTGCTGCTCAGGGGTAAGCACATTCTGTGCCTGCATGGTGAGAGCAGAAATCAGCACGAGTATTGAGATAAATATCTTTTTCATGATCTGTTGTTTAAATGTTTAATGTCTTGTCCTCCTCGTCCGAGTATAGGAGCTCGGAGGTGTTTCTAACATACAAAGGTATAAAAATAACTTGATATATTTCCATAAGGAAGCGATTATTTATACATTCTTTTGCTAAGTTAACAATATTTTTTAGGAAAAACGCTCCTAGTTTCAAATATTTTCGTATCTTTGCAAAAAAATATAGCTATAAATATGGGATTATTCGGATTATTTAGCAACAAAAAAAAGGAAACTCTCGATAAAGGCCTCGAAAAGACCAAGGAGAGCGTGTTTGGAAAATTGGCGCGTGCGGTGGCTGGTAAGTCAACCGTAGATGATGACGTGCTTGATGATTTGGAGGAGGTGCTCATCACATCCGATGTAGGTGTGGAGACTACCGTGAAGATCATCCGACGTATCGAAGAACGCGTGGCAAGAGATAAGTATGTTTCTACCTCAGAGCTCAACAGAATCCTGAGGGAAGAGATTGCAAGCCTCCTGGAGGAAAATCATACTGATGACAATGAAAACTGGGATTTGCCTTCCGATCATAAGCCATACGTGATTCTGGTAGTGGGTGTGAACGGTGTGGGCAAGACTACCACCATAGGAAAGCTCGCCTATCAGTTTAAGAAGGCTGGCAAGAAGGTGTATCTCGGTGCTGCCGATACCTTCCGTGCCGCTGCCGTGGAACAGATCAGCATCTGGGGCGAGCGAGTTGGGGTGCCAGTGGTGAAGCAACAGATGGGTTCTGACCCTGCCAGCGTGGCCTTCGATACCCTACAGAGCGCCAAGGCGAACGGTGCCGACGTGGTGCTGATTGATACTGCCGGACGCCTTCATAATAAGGTGAACCTGATGAATGAGTTGAAGAAGATCAAGGAGGTGATGAAGAAGGTCATGCCTGAGGCTCCGGATGAGGTGATGCTCGTTCTGGATGGAAGTACCGGACAGAACGCTTTTGAGCAGGCTAAGCAGTTTGCTGCCGTTACCAATATCTCTTCGCTCGCCATCACCAAGCTCGATGGTACGGCTAAGGGTGGCGTGGTAATCGGTATCTCCGACCAGCTCAAGGTGCCAGTGAAGTATATCGGACTGGGCGAGGGTATGGAGGATCTCCAACTCTTCAATAAGTCTGAATTTGTTGACTCACTCTTTAAGCACTAGAATACAGGTGCTTATAGACTTTGAGAAAAGAATTAGATGAAGCTCGATGTAAAATAGTCGAGAAAAGAATTAGATGAAGATTATTATTAGGATAAGTAGGATAAGAATGAAGAAAAATCAGATAGATATAGTAACCATGGGTTGCTCCAAGAATCTGGTGGATAGTGAGACCTTGATGAAGCTTTTCGAGGACAATGGCTACCACTGCGTTCATGACCCGAAACGCCCACAGGGTGAAATTGCCGTCATCAATACTTGCGGCTTTATCGAGGATGCCAAGCAGGAGAGTATCGATACCATTCTGGAGTTCATCCAGGCTAAGGAAGAGGGACGACTCCGCAAACTCTATGTGATGGGTTGTCTCTCACAGCGCTACCAGAAGGAACTGGAGGCTGAGATGCCCGAGGTGGATAAGTTTTATGGTAAGTTTAATTATAAGGAGTTGCTCAAGGAACTGGGCAAGGCTGATGTGCCTGCTTGCAGTGGAACCCGCCATCTCACTACTCCTCATCATTATGCCTATATCAAGATTTCTGAAGGTTGCAACCGCCGCTGTGCGTATTGCGCCATTCCTATCATCACCGGCAAGCACGTTTCCCGTCCGATGGATGAAATCCTTGACGAGGTGCGCCAACTGGTAGCCGATGGTGTGAAGGAATTCCAGATTATCGCCCAGGAGCTCACCTATTACGGCGTGGACCTGGATGGCAAGCATCACATCACCGAACTCATCAGCCGCATGGCGGATATTCCGGGTGTGAAGTGGATCCGTCTGCACTATGCTTATCCTAACCAGTTCCCGCTCGATTTGCTCGATGTGATGCGCGAGAAGCCAAACGTATGTAAGTATCTTGACATCGCCCTGCAGCATATCAGCGACAATATGCTCAACAGAATGCATCGCCACGTGAGCAAGCAGGAAACCATTGATCTGCTCAAGACCATCCGTGAGCGTGTGCCTGGCATTCATATCCGTACCACTCTGATGGTGGGTTTCCCTGGCGAGACTCAGGAAGACTTCCATGAATTGCTCGAATTCGTTCGTACTCAGCGCTTTGAGCGTATGGGTGCCTTTGCTTATTCTGAGGAGGAGGGTACCTACAGTGCCAATAACTACGAGGATGATGTTCCTGCCGAGGTGAAGCAGCGCCGTCTTGACGAATTGATGATTCTGCAGCAGGAAATCAGCGCTGAGGTAGAGGCAGAGAAAGTGGGTAAGATACTGAAGGTGATTATCGACCGCAAGGAGGGTGATTACTATATAGGAAGAACCGAATTCTGCTCACCTGAAGTGGATCCTGAGGTGCTGATCAAGGCAGGAGAGAAGCGTCTGCGCGTGGGTTGCTTCTACAATGTGAAGATTACCCAGAGTGAGGAGTTTGATCTCTACGGAGAAGTGGTAAAGTAATATGGGAGGTAATATTTTGACATCAGAATGAATAACAAGGAGTATATTGCAGAACTTGCTCAGCAGACTGGCTATTCACAGGACGACACCCAGAAGATGGTGCGCAAGGTGATAGATGCCATGATTGCTGAATTTGAGGATGGTGAGGCTGTCTCCATCCCCAACTTTGGTACGTTTGAGGTAAAGAAGCGCTTGGAGCGTGTGGTTGTTAATCCTACTACCAAGAAGCGCCAGCTTGTTCCGCCTAAGCTCGTGCTCGGCTTTCGCCCTGTGGCCAGTGTCAAGGAAAAACTGAAGAATGGAGGTGAAGACTATGAGTAAGATTAGTTTAAGCGACTTGGCGCAGCGCCTGGCAGAGAAGTCGGGAATCAGTCTGCAGGATGCCGAATTGTTTATCAGAAAGATGTTTGATGTTGCCAACGAGGGGCTTCAGTCTGATAAGCTCGTGAAGATGAAGTGGCTTGGTACTTTCAAGGTAATGGCGGTGAAGGATCGTGAAAGCGTGGATGTGAACACGGGCGAGCGTATCATTATCGAGGGCCGTGACAAGATTTCCTTCACGCCCGATAATATTCTGAAGGAGATTGTGAACAAGCCTTTCGCCCAGTTTGAGACCGTTGTGGTGAATGATGGTGTGGATTTTGATGAAATCGACAGAAAATTTGAAAATGCTGAAGAGGACGGTTCTGTATTCGATTCTACGTTAGAGTGTGTTCCTGATTCAGATAATTCTTCCTTAGAATCTTTCGTTGAACAGGATTCTCCTGTAACAAGTGGTGTGATAGATTTTTTGGATGAAGAAAACGATGCTCCTGTTAGCGATGAAATGATTGTGATAGGAGAGAGATTGTCTCAGGAAAATGTTGCTGAACCGGAAGAAAAGAAACCGGAAGGATCAGAACCTGCAGCGACAGAACCTGCTGTATTTAAACCTGCAGTATCTGAACCGGAAGAATCTGAATCTGCAACTTCTGAATTGGAAACAAAGGAATCTGAAGTTCCAGCTCAGAATGAAGTTGAGTCTGTTGTTTCTGATGAAGAAAATGAATCGACATTAACAGAGGAAACTCCTATTGCAGAGAAAGTTCCTATTACAGAGGAAGCTCCTATTGCAGAGAAAGCTTCTTCAGATGAGGAAACTCCTTCTTCAGATGAGGAAACTCCTTCTTCAGATGAGGAAACCGATAAGCGACATGTTGTTTTGCCTCGTTATCTGGTTATTGCAGCGAGCGTAGTATTCCTGGCAATGATAGGAGGCTTTGGTTGGTTTGCTTTTAATTATGGAAAGATGGCTGCCCAGCGTGATCATCTCGCTCTACAGTTGGATAATTACCAGCAGATTGCGGCAGAGAAGAAGGCACCAGCCAAGTCTGCCCCAACGCAGGAAGAAATTCTTCGCAAGAAGGCTATCGAGGATAGTGTAAGAATGGCGCAGGCAAGCAAAGCCGTCAAGAAAGCCGAAAATGCCGAGCAGAATATGGATGCGGCGGTTGATAAGCAATCGATTGATGTAAAATCGGCTGAGGCTAAGAAGAATTTGGAAGTCAAGAAACTCGCCGATGCGAAGAATTTGGCTGATGCGAAAAGGCAGGTTGATGCAAAGAAACTTGCAGAAACCAAGAAGCAGCAGGAGACTAAAAAACTTGCAGAAGCCAAGAAGAAAGAAGAAACCAGAAAGCAGGCAGAAAAGCATGCTGCCCAGGCAAGCAGCAAATACGACCAGGATGTTCGTGTTCGAACCGGAGCCTATCGTATTATTGGTGTTTCCGAGGTAGTTACGGCAAGAGAAGGACAAACCATCAAGTCGCTCAGCCAAAAGTACTTAGGTCCAGGAATGGAATGTTACGTAGAAGCTCTGAATGGTACTTCCTTGTTGAAATCAGGTCAGAAAGTCAAGATTCCGAAGTTGGAATTGAAGAAAAAGATATAATTTTAAAGAATTTATTTGAAAATACAAGAGGGTGTGTCATAAGTCTATGACACACCCTCTTTTTCGTTTCTTCATTCGATGAATAATGAAGCATCCTCTTTCGTAAAATACCTTTTGAGATTTTATTTCTTCTCCAATTCCTGAAGGCTTTCCATTTTCTTTGTTTCCAGGAACTCGTAGATTCCGCAGAGATGCTCGCGGACGCGACCATGGCCGAATTCGTACACCTTGCTGACCAGACCATCCAGGAAGTCACGGTCGTGACTCACTACAATCAGCGTGCCGTCGAAATCCAGCAGCGCCTGTTTCAGTACATCCTTCGTCTTGAGATCCAGGTGGTTGGTAGGCTCATCGAGAATCAGCAGATTCACCGGTTCCAACAGCAGTTTCAGGATAGCCAGACGGGTTCTTTCTCCACCCGACAAAACCTTTACCTTCTTGGTAGAATCCTCGCCACCAAACATGAATGCACCCAGCAAATCGCGAATCTTATTTCTGATTTCGCCCTTGGCAACATCATCTATCGTCTGGAAAACCGTAAGCTCACCATCGAGCAGAGAAGCCTGATTCTGAGCAAAATAGCCAATCTGAACATTGTGTCCTAATTCCAGCTTACCCTCGTTCTGAAGCTGACCCATGATGCATTTTACGAGCGTAGATTTACCCTCACCGTTTCTTCCCACGAAGGCAATCTTGTCGCCACGCTCCACGGTAAGATTCACGCCGCTGAATATCTGCTTGTCATCAAATGCCATTGCCACGTCACTCATCTGAACCGGATAGGCTCCGCTTCTCGGACTTGGAGGGAACTTCAATCTCAGTCGGCTGGTATCCTCCTCGTCCACCTCGATCAGTTCCAGCTTTTCGAGCATCTTCACGCGGCTCTGCACCTGGAAAGTCTTCGAATACGTACCCTTGAATCGCTCGATGAAGTCCTTGGTCTCGGCAATCATCTTCTGCTGTTCCTCATATTTCTTCATCTGCTGTTCGCGGCGTTCCTTGCGCAGTTCCAGATACTGGCTGTAGGTAGCCTTGTAGTCGTAGATTCTGCCCATGGTAACCTCGATGGTTCTTGTTGTAATGTCGTCTACGAATTTTCGGTCGTGACTGATCACTACCACCGCTTTCGAACTGTTGATGATGAAGTCTTCGAGCCATCCGATAGATTCGATGTCGAGGTGGTTGGTAGGCTCATCGAGGAGCAATACATCAGGCGATTTCAACAGCAGTTTTGCCAGCTCTATTCGCATGCGCCATCCTCCAGAGAATTCGCTGGTAGGGCGGTTGAAGTCGGAGCGTTCGAAGCCCAGTCCGAGCAGCGTTTTCTCTACGTCTTCCTCGAAGTGGGTCATGTCGATTGCATAGAATTTTTCTGATAGAGAAGATACTTTTTCGATGAGCTGCATATAGTCGTCGCTGTCATAATCTGTGCGGGTAGTGAGCTCGTTGTTGATGCGGTCAATCTCCGCCTGCATCTCGTGGAGATGGGCGAACGCCTGGCAGGTTTCCTCGAACACGGTTCTTCCGTCTTCGGTCATCAGATGCTGAGGCAGATAGGCGATGACGCAGTCTTTTGGAGCGGAAACGGAGCCACGTGTGGCTGTTCTTACGCCTGCGATGATCTTGAGCAGGGTACTTTTTCCTGCGCCATTCTTGCCCATCAGGGCTATACGGTCCTTCTCGTTGATCTGGAAGGAAATGTCTTTGAATAGGGTGGTGCCGCCGAATTCTACGGTCAATCCATCAACTGTAATCATATCTGTTTCTTATTCTATATGTATTATAAATTCATGTTCTTTTTATATTGTAAATCGCTTGAATAACCAAATGCCACACGGCGATGCTCCCTGATGGAAATTTCAGACAGAAGGGTTACCGATGTCCAGAGGGCCAGATCGCTTAGCGTGGCAGGATAGCGGATGCTTCCCGCCGAATCTGCGCTTGCGTTTTTTGTCAGTTCAGCGGCAACGCATCTCAACATGATGTAGTCCATTCCCTGGTGATGGCTGTCGTGCTTCAGGGCTTTCTCGCCCCAGAGCTGCCATTCGCGGCTTTCGTATAGAGCCAGGATGGCATGGTCGTCTTGCCAGGTTTCCGAGTTCATCTCCTCCAGGTAGATGCGTCGGTTCACGCCGTCCCAGATGCCCAGCGAACCCTGCACCTCAAAGTCGAGACTTCTTGGGCGAGGCAGGGTCGTGTCATGAGTGAGTGAGATGAGTGTTCCGCCCTGGGTTTCAATCTGCGTAGAGATGATGTCGCCCAGGGAGATGGGAGTAGTATCATCTTCTGACATGTGCTGGCGAAGTCCCACCGCCTTGGTGGCGAAGGAAGTGAGCCAGGCGAGATGGTCTGTTTTCCCGATGCCCAGAATCATACAGAGCGGACCGAGTCCATGGGTGGGATAGATGTCTGCGTTGTGGTGCGAGTAGAAACGGCTTCTCCACACGCTTTCCGTACCTTTTCGTCCACCCAGCACCCCATTGTCATCGAGCAGCAGCTTGCGCAGGTCGTGGCGGTAACCGCCTCTCATATAGATGATTTCTCCAAGTGCTCCTTCATCCACCATTCTTTTTACAGCAAGGATTTCTCGCATGAAGAGGGTGTTCTCCAGCGGAAAAACCTTTACTCCTTTCTGTTGGGCGATTTCCTGTAGCGGGGCATATTCATCCTGGCAGAGTCCGCCTTTGATTTCGAGAGCCACATGGCAGTTTCGCAGTATGCATTCCGTGGCGTGGGTGATGTGGAGGTGCCAGGGGGTGGTGATGAAAACCAGATTGGGCTGTTGCTCGTCGAGCATCATCTTGTAGGCTTCCTCGCCCTGATAGAAGGAAGCGCCCGGAGATTCCGAATCCCCGCAGCCGTTGATGTCGGCGATACCGACAATCTCATAGCTTTCAATCGTGCGTAACAGCCGCAGCAATTGTTTGCCCCGATACCCGAATCCTATCAATGCAGTTTTTATATGTTTCATCAGATTTTTTTTTGCTTCTGCAAATTTAGATAAAATTTCTGAATTATAAGCCAGTATAATAAAAAACTTCAATGATTTCCCTCGAATTGTGCGAAATTAGCCTTGTTTTTCGAGAAATCAAGACTGTGGTTTTCACAACTACCCCACAGATGCATTGTGCGGCTTGTGAGAACAAGATTAAGAACAAACTCCGTTTTGAGAAAGGAATCAAGAGTATCGAGACTTCAGTTCCTAACCAGACGGTTACCGTAAAGTACAATGCCGACAAGACCACTATTCCTTTCTTTTGATTCCTGGTTCAGCAGCCATCATTGGCAGATTCTCTTCAGGCAAAACATACGGCTTGCTGAAGTGGAGTGGAGAAGAATTGGTTGCCGCCTCAATCTCGCCACGCAACCGTTCTTTCAATTTCGTGTTTCTGTTGCTCACAGTCAGATTTCTTACAGCATAGGCGAGGGCTTTGGGCTGACCGATGAGCACGCAGATTTTCTTGGCTCTCGTGATTCCGGTGTAGATGAGGTTGCGCTGAAGCATCACGAAATGAGTCATCAGGATAGGGATGACCACGATGGGATATTCCGAACCCTGACTCTTGTGGATGGTGGTGGCGTAGGCCAATGTCAACTCATCCAGCTCCGCTGCCTCGTATTCAGCTGAATGATCCTCGAAACTCACGGAGATGGTGCGGTCTTCCATATTCACCTTCTCTATGGTTCCGATGTCGCCATTGAATACATTCTTGTCGTAATTATTTCTAATCTGCATTACGCGGTCGCCCAGTTTGTAGGTGGTTCCGCCACGGCTGATTCCCAGATTGGATGTGTTGAGTGCCTGCTGCAGCATCATGTTCAGATTGGCTGCACCTACCACACTTCTCAGCATCGGGGTAAGCACCTGGATGTTACTCTGCGGCTGATTGTAAGCTTTTGGCAGACGATATTTTACAAGATTCACGATTTCCGTAGCCACTTGCTCTGGATCTTCATTCTTGATAAAGAAGAAATCTGTCTGTTTGCCGTTGCTCGTGTCCGGATAATATCCCTGGTTGATGGCGTGGGCACTCATGATGATTCGGCTCGACTGTGCCTGTCGGAAGATGCGGGTGAGTCGGATGACCGGAATTTTCTCTGAGTCGATGATGTCGCGTAGAACGTTTCCGGCTCCCACACTCGGCAGCTGGTCAATGTCGCCCACTAGCACCAGGCGCATGTGCTCCGGAATCGCCTTCATCAGATTATACATCAGGATGATGTCTATCATCGAACACTCATCCACGATCAGCGCATCACCCTCCAGCGGGTTCTCCTCGTTGCGCTTGTATCCGTCCTGCGGATTAAACTCCAGCAGTCGGTGGATGGTCTTGGCTTCCATGCCCGTGGCCTCGCTCATTCGCTTGGAAGCTCTGCCCGTAGGAGCCGCCAGCAGAATCCTCATTCCTGCCGTTTTGTAAGCAGAAATGATACCTTGCGTCGTTGTGGTCTTTCCTGTTCCAGGGCCACCCGTCAGCACCATCACTTTAGAGCGTACTGCCTGCTCAATGGCGGCAATCTGCACCTCGTCGTATCTGATGCCTGAAGCCTTTTCTATTGCCTGGATATCGGCCTGCATATTGAAGAGGGTAGGACCCTGACCTTTCATTAACTCCAGCAGTTTTTTTGCCGTTCCACGTTCAGAATGATAGAAGGGAGGCAGATAGATGGCTTCGTTCTCACGGATGAGATTTTCTGATATGATCATTTCCGCTATGGCTTGTCTGATAGGTTCTTCATCGGCTTCGAGCAGTTTCTTTGCGGCTTCTATAAGCTGTTCTTCTACAGCATAAACGTGACCTTCGTTGGAGAGTTCGTTTAGGGTGTAGCTGATTCCGCTCTTGCATCTTCTCAGATCGTTTTTCTCATAACCCATCTTGCTGGCTATTCCGTCGGCGGTCTTGAATCCAATGCCCCAGATGTCATCGGCAAGACGGTAGGGATTCTCCTTCACGTTGTCGATGCTTTCCTTGCCATACTGTCGGTAGATCTTGGCGGCGTAAGCAGTGCTAACGCCATACTGCTGCAGGAAGATCATCACATTCTTGATGTCCTTCTGCTTCTCCCAACTGTCGCGGATTTTCTCCACGCGTTTCTTTCCGATTCCGGCAACCTCGTAGAGTCGTTCGATGTCATCTTCTATTACCTCGATGGTTTCCGTTCCGAATCTCTCTACTATCAGATGTGCAAACTTCGGACCGATGCCTTTCACCAGTCCGCTGCCCAGGTATTTCTCGATTCCATACACGGTGGCGGGCATTACCTCTTCCCAGGTTTCGCAGGCAAACTGCTGTCCGTATCGCTTGTCCATCTTCCAGTCGCCATTGCACAGCAGTACCGCCCCCACTGGAACATCCAGCAGGTTTCCCACCAGGGTAACCAGGTCGGAATATCCCTTCACCTTGACTTTCATCACGGAATATCCGTTCTCCTGATTCTGGTAGGTAATCCGTTCTACCACGCAGCGTATCTTGATCATACCTTCTTTAATATATTACCTTCTTTAATATATTACCTTCTTCAATATATTATCTTTCGATGATGTGATTGATAACGATTCCTGCTATTGCCATTCCGAATGTAGCGGTGATGTGGCAGAGTGAGCCGTTGATCTGCGGCTTCGTAGATGTCCATTCGTCCTCTACGAGTCGCTGGTCGCTCATGTTCTGCATCGGCTTTTCCTCGCTGAACACGCACTGGAATTTGCGGCGAGGGAAGGTCTTGTTCTTCTTGAATTTCTTGCGCAGGGCTCTTGCCAGCGGATCGCCATCAACCTTCCAGAACTCAGCCTTCCTCACCATGAAAGGGTCGCGGCGGAGGGCTGCTCCCATCGAAGATACGAAGGTGATTTCCTTCGGAAGGGCAGTGGCACGCAGAATCAGGTCAGCCTTGTCCTTCAGCGAGTCGATGGCGTCGATGATGTAGTCGTGTTCCTCCATGTGGAACTCTTCTGCAGTTTCTGCCTGGTAGATTTTCTGATAGGCCGTGATGTTGGCTTCAGGGTTGATTTCAAGCAGGCGGTCGCGCAGCGCATCTACCTTCACCTCGCCGATGGTGCGGCTTGTTGCCATCAGCTGGCGGTTGCAGTTGGTCACGCATACGCGGTCGCTATCCACGATGGTGATGTTGCGCACGCCGCTGCGCACCAGTCCCTCTGCGCACCATGAGCCCACGCCTCCGATTCCGAAGATGAGCACTCGTGCTTGCTGAATTTTTTCAAGATTATCTTTTCCCAGGAGCAGTTCTGTGCGTCGCTGCATTCCCCGCTCCATTGTTGTGATTTGATTTCCCATTCAATTATCTTTTTTATTATCTTTCAACTTTGCTTTGCGCAATTCAGGTGCAAAGATACAAATAATAATTCGAAAAGTAATCATCCGACTGTTTTTTTGTTTAGAAAAATCTTCCTATTCTTCCACAATCTGCGCAATGCGCCTGATGCTTCTGTTGCGATGGTTGATGATGAGCGGAACACGTTCTACCACCACCATGGATGTGTCGAGGCCCAAAGCCTTAGGCTCGTCAATGCCTATCTTGCCGATAAGGGCATAGATGGTCATCAGCAGGTTCTGTTGACGATTGTCGGAACTCTCCGGGTAATATACGCGGTGGATGATGATGAAGCGGAAATCGCCAGGAATTCCGTTTTTGCGGAGCGAAGGATAGGTGCTTCTCAAATCCACCTTCCTGCTTGCCACCAGGTCTTCTACCACTTGTCGCAGATAGAGGCTCACCCTAGGCTCAATGCGGAAACCTATGCGCATGGTTACACTGTAGAGGGTGTCGGGAACCAGGGTCTCGCAACTGTACTCCAGCGTGTCAGGAGTATCTGCAAATTCCAGATTGATAAGCCAGTAATGGTCAGCACGCTTGGGCTGCTTGTTGATGATGGAATAGAGCAGCTTGTCATCCACCGCACCTTCCTTGTCGGCATGGTTCACATAAACCAGATTGGATGCGTACTTGGGGATGCTCTCGTCGGCCTTGATATCGGAGATAATCTGATAATACTCATCCAGCGGTTTGGTACTGATGTAATGATGGCGGATCTTGATGGCGCGGACCCATACATACATCATCAGGAACAGGATTCCGCCAATAAGCATCGTACACCATCCTCCTGCGAGGAATTTTGACAGGTTGGCGGCAAGGAAAATGCCCTCAATCACGCAGTATGCGCCCATAAAGAGCAGGATGAAGATGCGCGCCACACCCTTGGTGCGCAGGTAGAAACCGAGCAGCAGGGTGGTCATCAGCATGGTGATGGTGATGGCGAGACCGTAGGCTGCCTCCATGTGCGAGGAGTCGCGGAAGAGCAGGATGATGAGAACCACACCGATGTACATGGCGAGGTTGATTACCGGGATATAGAGCTGTCCCTTTACATGGGTAGGATGCTTGATTCGCATGCGTGGCCAGAAGTGCAGGTTCATGGCTTCGCTCAATATGGAGAAGGTGCCGCTGATAAGTGCCTGACTGGCAACGATTGCCGCACCCGTGGCCATGATGATGGCAAAAATCAGCATGCTCTGGGGCATGATGGAAAAGAACGGATTCACGGAGGAGGCAGTCTGGATATGGTTCAGCACCCATGCTCCCTGACCCAGATAGTTGAGGATGAGCATGGCCTTTACGAAAAGCCAGCTGATGGTGATGTTCTTTCTGCCGCAGTGACCCAGGTCGGAGTAAAGAGCCTCAGCACCGGTGGTACAGAGGAACACGGCACCCAGAATCAGAAACCACTCTGGCGATTTTGCCAGCAGCATGGCAGCATAGTAGGGGTTGAAGGCCTTCAGAATCAATGGGTAAGAGGTGATGCTGAAAGCTCCCGTTACGCCCAGCAGCAGGAACCATATCAGCATGAATACTCCGAACGACTTGCCAATACTCTCTGTGCCAAAGCGTTGCACAAAGAAGATGATGGTGATGATGCCCAGTGTGATGGGGATGACTGGCAGGTGGGGACTGATGCTTTCGAGTCCTTCGATGGCTGTGGTAACCGTGATGGCAGGGGTGATGATTCCATCTGCCAGCAAGGTGCTGGCACCGATGATGGCCAATAGGTAAATCCACTTTCTCTTCATCTTGCGCAACAGGGCGTAGAGGGCGAGAATGCCTCCTTCGCCATTGTTGTCGGCACGCAGCGCCACACATACGTATTTGATGGTGGTCTGCAGGGTGAGTGTCCAGATGATGCACGACAATGCACCCAGGATGGTGCTCTCGTTGATGGCTTCACCCGTGTGCAGGATGGCCTTCATCACGTAGAGTGGGGATGTACCTATATCTCCAAACACAATGCCCAGAGTGATGAGCAATCCCAGGAAGCCTACTCGATGATGGCAGGCTACTGAACTTTCCGAATTTTCTCTCATATAACTTCTCTTATTTAATTAAAATATTATCCTTCTTTACATTAAGGAATTATCCTTATGTGAACATAAAATATCCCTTTTTTGATTATAAATTTGGGTGCAAAGGTATGAACATAAGTGGTAAAAGATGATTTGTTTAACAAGAT
>ERZ1026878.1030-NODE-1030-length-18458-cov-14.333370_pt1 | contig 18458 bp, 15 predicted proteins | sample MGYA00380169_ERZ1026878 | MGnify/ENA primary metagenome ERZ1026878 (study PRJEB33269, sample SAMEA4719805) | human gut metagenome | biome: human-associated habitat; feature: organic feature; material: feces | place: Cameroon | collected 2013-10 ...
CTTCTTGTAGTCCTCCACGATCTGCTGCAGCTTTGCCCAGCCCTCGTTGGCCTTGTTCTGGTCGATGCTGTCGGGGAAGTTAATGATGAACTCGCGGTGTTTGGGAATACGTGCCTTCATAATAGTGATCTCCTTATTCTTATCGTTTTCAATAAATCAGCTTTTTATTCAGAAGCGGAGCATTTGCCCCGCGACCTGCGGAAAAACGTTTACAGCCCGAACACCCGGCGGGCGTTTGCGGCGGTGGTGCGGAACACCTCTTCCGGGGCAAGCGCCTTGCGCTGGGCGATGTACGCGCCCACATAGCAGATGAGGGAGCTGTCGCAGCGGGTGCCGCGCACCGGCTCCGGTGCCATATAGGGACAGTCGGTCTCCAGCACAATAGCATCCAGCGGCAGGGCTTCGATGGCCTTGGCTGCGCGCTTGGCGCCGTTGAAGGTGCAGGCACCGCCAAAGCCGATGTACAGTCCCTGCGCTGCCAGCTGCACGGCATCCTCAGCGCTGCCGGAATAGCAGTGCACGATGCCCTTGGGGCGGTACTTTTTGAGCAGCGCGTAGACATCTGCGTGCGCCTGCCGGTCGTGCACGATGATGGGCTTGTCCAGTTCCAGCGCCAGCCGAATCTCGGCTTCAAACAGTGCCAGCTGGGCGTCCTTGGGCACTGGCCAGTGGTAGTCCAGCCCGCACTCCCCTACCGCTACCACCTTGGGGTCGTTGTAGTAGGGCATCAGCGCCCGCATCTCAGCAGCCCAATCGCCGCCGTACACCGACACCGTGGGCGCAGGGCCTTCCTCGCCGCAGTCGGCGGCGGGCAGCAGGCTTTCCGGGTGGATGCCAATGGCTGCCACCACCCACGGATAGCGGTGCGCCAGTTCCAGCACCCGGGGCGCATCCCCGGAGTGGGTGGCCTGCTCGCACACGCCTACCACGCCCTTGTCGGGCAGGCTGTCCAGCAGCGCAAAGCAGTCGGCATCAAAGGCGCGGGAACTGTAATGGGCGTGGGTGTCAAAAATAGGTCCGGTCATACCTTCTCCTTTTTGGCGGGGGCTTTGTTCACCAGCCAGATGCCCACACACACGAACACCAGCGCCGCAAGATACTGCCAGCGGAACAGCGGTTCTCCGTTGAGCACGGCGCTGAGCAGCACGTTGACCACCGGGTTGACAAAGCCAAAAATGGCGATGCGGCTGACTGGGTTGTTTTTCATCAGCAGCGCCCACAGGATATAGCCTGCGCCGCAGATAAAGGCCAGATACAGCATGACCACCGCAGCCAGTGCGCTTTGCACATGGAGACGGCCGCCCATGACAGTGCCCAGCACAAACAGTGCCAGCCCACCCACAAACAGGTTCAGGAAGCAGACAGCAAAGCTGTCGGCCTTTTTGGTGACGGATTTGTTCCACGGGCCGGACAGGGTAAAGATGATGGTCGCTGCCATCATACAGAACACGCCCCAGCCGCTGCCGCTGCCGTGGTTGCCAATCGTACCGATCAGCACTCCGGCAAAACCCACAGCGCAGCCCAGCGTTTTTGCCGGGGTCATGCGGTCCGCATTGCCATAGATAAAGTGGGCAAAGATGACGCCCAGAAAACTCTGGGTGCTGTTCAAGATGCCGCCAAACGCGCCGGTGAGCATGGCCACGGCGATATAGTAGAACGCATACTGTGCCGTGGTCTGCCACAGACCCAGCGCGCAGCACTCGGCTGCTACCCTGCCCCGGGGCAGGCGGGGTGCTTTTCCCTGCAGCAGAATGCTGCCCAGCAGCACCAGCACGCTGCCCAGCATGAACCGCACCCCTGCAAAGCAGAAGATGGAGGCCGTGTTGCCGGAGTCGATGGAGAACAGGCGGTAGCCCAGCTTGATGAACGGAAAGGCCGAGCCCCACAGGACATTGCAGAAGATAGCCAGCAGCACGGCGCAAACCGGCGTGCCGAAGATCTTATCCAGCTTTGCCGCACGAACGGCTGTATTATCAGACATGTTGTTCCTCACTTAATGGATACGGCTGCCCACGGGGGTATCGTCGCCGTAGAATGCAATGGAGCAGCCGCCGTCGGCGGTGTCGGCAGCGAAGATCATGCCCTCGCTGACGTACTTGCCCTTGAGCATGGGACGGGGTGCCAGATTGCACACGATGCCCAGCTTTTTGCCAATGAGATCCTCCGGCTTGAACCACTTGGCAATGCCGGACAGGATGCAGCGCTCCCGCTCGCCGTCAAAGACGGTGAGGTGCAGCAGCTTCTTGCTCTCCTTCAGGTTCTCGCAGGCGCGCACCTCGGCCACGCGCAGCTCCACCTTGCAGAAGGTGTCAAAGTCGATCTCTTCCTCGTGGGTGAAGTCCACGGTGCTTTCCTCTGCGGGGGCGGCAGCCTTCTTCTCGGCTTCCTCCTTGGCCTTGTTGGCAGCAGCGGCAGCGGCCTTACGCTTCTCGTCCTCTTCCTTCAGGTGGGCGATCTCCTTGGCCACGTCAATGCGGGGGAACAGTGCCTCGCCCTTGTGCACGGTATAGGTCTGCTGTGCACCGTAGGTGGTCTTGGTCAGATCCAGTGCAGAAGCGTCCAGACCCAGCTGCTCCATCATCTTGGGTGCAGTGGTGGGCAGGTAGGCGTTCAGCAGGATGCCGCACACGCGCAGTGCCTCGCACAGGTGGTACAGCACGCTTTCCAGACGCTGCTTGTTGGCCTCGTCCTTTGCCAGGGCCCAAGGTGCAGTCTCGTCGATATACTTGTTGGCGCGCTGGATGACCGCAAAGATCTCCATCAGCGCCTGCGGAATGGTCAGATCGTCCATGTCGGCGGTGACCTTGGCGGTCAGCTCGTTGACCATGGTCTCCAGCTCGGTGTCGATGGCCTCGGTACCGGCCACATTATGCACGGTGCCGCCGAAGTACTTTTCGCACATGGCCACGGTGCGGCTGAGCAGGTTGCCCAGATCGTTCGCCAGATCGCTGTTGATGCGGTTGATCAGTGCCTCGTTGGTGAACATACCATCGTTGCCAAAGGGAATCTCGCGCAGCAGGAAGTAGCGGATGGCGTCCACGCCGTAGCGATCGCACAGGATAACGGGGTCTACCACGTTGCCCACAGACTTGGACATCTTGCCGCCGTTCATCAGCAGCCAGCCGTGGCCGAACACGCGCTTAGGCAGCGGCAGATCCAGTGCCATCAGCATGGCAGGCCACAGGATGGTGTGGAAACGCAGGATTTCCTTGCCCACCATGTGCAGGTCGGCCGGCCAGAACTTATCGTAATCGTGATAAGTCTCGTTGCCGTAGCCCAGTGCAGAGATATAGTTGCTCAGAGCATCGACCCAGACGTACATGGTGTGTTTGGGGTCGAAGGGCACGGGGATGCCCCACTTGACCGAGGTACGGGACACGCAGGTATCCTGCAGGCCCTGCTTGATGAAGGCGATCATCTCGTTCTTGCGGCTCTCGGGCTGGATGAACTGGGGGTTCTCCTCGTAGAGCTTCAGCAGGCGGTCAGCATACTTGCTGGTCTTGAAGAAGTAGGCTTCCTCGTGGGCATCGTAGACTTCGCGGCCGCAGTCCGGGCACTTGCCGTCCACCAGCTGGCTGTCGGTCCAGAAGCTCTCGCAGGGCTTGCAGTAGTGGCCGATGTACTCGCCCTTGTAAATGTCGCCCTGCTCGTAGAGCTTGGTGAAGATCTTCTGGCAGGACTCCATGTGGTAGTCGTCGGTGGTGCGGATGAAGCGGTCGTAGCTGACATCCAGCAGCTTCCACAGGTCCTTGACGGTGGCCACGATCTTATCGACGTACTCCTTGGGGGTCACGCCCGCGTCGGCAGCCTTGTCCTGAATCTTCTGGCCGTGCTCGTCGGTGCCGGTCAGGAACATGACGTCATAGCCCTGCATCCGCTTGAAGCGGGCCAGCGCATCGCAGGCCACGGTGGTGTAGCTGTGGCCGATGTGCAGCTTATCGCTGGGGTAATAGATAGGGGTGGTGATATAAAATGTCTTGTGTTCGCTCATGGGGTTCTATCTTCCTTTCTTTTGGTTCTTCAGCTTCTCCTGCAAGCAAAAAGCGCTCCCGCCCTGCCGGGTATAACCGGACAAGGACGAGAGCGCTGAACCTTCGTGGTACCACCTTGCTTCGCTGCGCCCTTGCGGACGCAGCCTTTAGCCGACAAAAACCGGCCTTTGCGCGGTAACGGGCGCACCCCGTCGCAGGCTCATTGTTCACCTGCGCGGCTCCAAGACCATCTTCGGCACCGCGCGGCCTGCCCGGTTCCATCCTTCGGGCTTTCTGTCAGGCGCAGACGGTGCGTACTCTTCTCTTCACAGCCAATTTGACACAATTTTCAGTGTTGCTTCTATCATACGCAAAAAATGCGGATTTGTCAACAAAAAGATGCAGAATCGCGCTGTGCAGTGCGTCTGCTGCCCGCATTTTGGTGCGCGGGCAACATCCGCCGCAGCGCTCAGCCTCAGACGGCGTAACCCTTGCTCTTGATGACCTCCACGACCTGAGAGACATATTTCTGGCAGGTGTCGTGGTCGGGAGCCTCCACCATCACGCGGACAAGGGGCTCAGTGCCGGACTCACGCACCAGAATACGGCCGGTATCGCCCAGCGCTTCTGCCACTGCCTTGACGGCCTCCTGCACTGCCGGGTCGTTCTGTGCAGCCTTTTTATCGGTGACGCGGACATTCTCCAGAACCTGCGGATAGATCTTCAGCGGCTCAGCCAGCTTGCTCATGGGCAGTTTTTTGGCCAGCATGACCTCCATCATCTTCAGGCTGGTCAGGATGCCATCACCGGTGCTGGCGTACTTGCTGAAGATAATATGACCGCTCTGCTCACCGCCAATACGGCAGCCGTTCTTAGCCATGTACTCATAGACGTACTTATCGCCCACAGCAGTTTTAGCGTATCCGATCCCCTGCTCATCAAAAGCCTTGTACAGGCCAAAGTTGGACATGACAGTGGTGACCACCGTGTTGTTCATCAGTTCGCCGTGTTCCTTCATGTAGCAGCCATAGATGTACAGGATATGGTCGCCGGTAATAACATTGCCCTTCTCGTCCACGCACAGGCAGCGGTCAGCGTCACCATCGAAAGCAAAGCCGACATCCAGACCGTTTTCCACCACGAACTTCTGCAAGCCCTCGATATGGGTAGAGCCAGCGTTGTTGTTGATGTTCAAGCCGTTCGGCTTGTTGTTGATGACGTAGGTATCCGCACCCAGAGCATCAAAAACAGACTTAGCGATATTCCAGCTTGCACCGTTGGCGCAGTCCAGACCGACCTTAATGCCCTTGAAGGAGTAGATACCCAGAGAGATCAGGTAGCCCATGTAGCGGTTACGGCCTGCCACATAGTCCACCGTGCAGCCGATGTGCTCCCGGTGTGCAAAGGGCAGTTCCGGCCAATCCTTGTCGAACACGTGGAGCTTGCCGTCGATGTAGTCCTCCACCAGCAGCAGGGTCTCCTCGGGCATCTTCTCACCGTAGCAATCGATCAGCTTGATACCGTTATCATAGTACGGGTTGTGGCTAGCAGAAATCATGATGCCGCAATCAAAGTCGTCCACGCGGGCAATATAAGCTACAGACGGCGTGGTAGTGACGTGCAGCAGGTAGGCGTCCGCGCCGGAAGCAGTCAGGCCTGCGACCAGACTGTACTCGAACATATAAGAGCTGCGGCGGGTGTCCTTGCCGATGACGATACGGGCGGGTTCGTTGTTGCCATTGCGCTCGCGGAGCATATTGTAATACCAGCCCAAAAAGCGACCAACCTTGTAGGCATGGTCGGCGGTCAGATCAATGCCCGCTTCCCCACGGAAGCCATCGGTCCCAAAATACTTTCCCATTCTTGCTTACCTCGTTCCCAAAAGTGAACTTTCATTAGTGTATAAGTATATATGCTTTCCCCCATTGCATGATGCTACCCGCACAACAGCATTGTCATCCGCATAGTGCATCGGCTCCGGGTCACTGCGAGTTCAGTATAGCACATTTCTTGGAGTAAATCATCCTTTCTTGGGAATTTCCCCCTGCTGGAAGATAAAAAACACCCTTCCTCTCACGGAGACCCGCAAAAAGAAGGGTGCAGAACTCAAGTTCCTGTTGTCGTATCAATCACCGCATGTTTGTACCAGCAAAGCCGGTACCAGCCGTCATTCAGTACGCCACCTCAAGCACTTTTGAGCGTAGAGCTGTAATTAGCAGTTCTCAGCGAAGTACTTAATGGTACGGACCATCTGAGAGGTGTAGGAGTTCTCGTTGTCGTACCAAGACACGACCTGAACCTGATAGGTGTCGTCGTCGATCTTAGCGACCATGGTCTGGGTAGCGTCGAACAGAGAGCCGTAACGCATACCGATGACGTCGGAGGAAACGATCTGATCCTCGTTGTAGCCGAAGGACTCAGAAGTAGCAGCCTTCATAGCAGCGTTGATGGACTCCTTGGTGACGTCCTTGCCCTTGACGACAGCAACCAGAATGGTGGTAGAGCCGGTGGGAACAGGCACACGCTGAGCAGAGCCGATCAGCTTGCCGTTCAGCTCGGGGATGACCAGGCCGATAGCCTTAGCAGCGCCGGTGGTGTTGGGGACGATGTTCTGTGCGCCAGCACGAGCACGGCGCAGATCGCCCTTGCGCTGAGGACCATCCAGGATCATCTGGTCGCCGGTGTAAGCATGAACAGTGGTCATGATGCCGGAAACGATGGGATAGGTCTTGTTCAGGGTGTTGGCCATGGGAGCCAGGCAGTTGGTGGTGCAGGAAGCAGCGGAGATGACCTGATCCTCAGCGGACAGGGTCTTCTCGTTGACGGAGAAGACGATGGTCTTCAGGTCGTTGCCTGCGGGAGCAGAGATGACGACCTTCTTTGCGCCAGCCTGGATGTGAGCCATGCTCTTCTCCTTGCTGGTGTAGAAGCCGGTGCACTCCAGAACGACATCGACGTTCAGCTCGCCCCAGGGAGCATCCTTTGCGTCCTTAACAGCGTAGATCTTGATCTCCTTGCCGTCAACAATGATGGAGTCCTCGGTAGCCTCGACGGTGTGCTTGCCCTCGCCGATCTTGCCGCAGAAAGAACCCTGAGCAGTATCGTACTTCAGCAGGTGAGCCAGCATCTTGGGGCTGGTCAGGTCGTTGATTGCGACGACCTCGTAACCCTCAGCATCAAACATCTGACGGAAAGCCAGACGGCCAATACGACCGAAACCATTGATAGCAACTCTAACAGCCATTGTAATAGTACCTCCTAATTATTTTACCCATAATCGGATAAATCACGGTATCTTTATTGTAGACCAAAACCGGCAAACTTTCAAGTGTCTGCTAAAAAATTAACAACATAATTTTATCTTTTTTGGCTTTTGTACGATTTTATGCACCCCGCAACAAAGCTTTTGTTCAATTACACCAAGGGTATCAAGCCGTTTTGGTCAGTTATTTCCAGCTTTTCCCTTTCTGGTACAAGCAAGTCCCATGCCGCCGATGCAGCACAGCGCAAGGCCGGAAAGCAGTTCCGGCAACACTGCCGCCATGCCGCCGCCAAAGCCTGCTGCCAACAGCAGGAGCACCCGGGGCAGCTCCCAGCACAGGCACAGACAAAAGGCTGCAAGCGCCGCTGCGTGCAGGCTACGGCCATTTTCCGGCCGGGGCAGATACAGCGTGCGCGCCAGCGCCGCCAGAAGCAGCAACGCCGCCATCTCCTGCCAGACTGCTGCCGTGGGCTGTACCCGGTGCCAGCTGGAACTGTTCTCCATAAAGCGCATCAACACATTCCAGTAGAACAACGCACTGCCCGCTATGGCCAGCGGCAGACCACCGGTGGGCGTTTTCCAGCCGTCCCGGCGCAGCCAGCTGCGCCCAAGGTTGCTCAGCCACACGGCACAGGCCACCTCCAGCAGAATGCGCACAAAGGTGCTTACCGTACCGGCGGCCAGCACAAACTGTGCTGCACCGGCAGCCAGCATACACACTGCCCCGGCAAAGGCCAGCACGCCTGCCGCCGGGCGGCGGCTGCGCAGCGGCTCCGGGGGCAGCGGGCGGCTGCGCCCGGCCAGCACTGCGGCCAGCACCACAGCGCCCAAGGCGATATACCGCCACCACACCGCACCTGCGGTACACAGACCGGTGGCAGCGTCGGTGGCAAAGGCAAGGTCTGCGCCGCGGCCAAGGCCAAGCAGCACGCAGAGCAGGACAACAACGAACTCTAACGGTTTCATTAACGCTCCTCGATGGGCTTATATTTCTGGCGCACGCCCAGATACTTGTAGGCCGGGCGGATGATACGGTTGGCAAAGATCACCTCTTCCACCCGGTGTGCGCACCAGCCCGGCACACGGGCGATGGCGAACAGCGGGGTGTACAGATCCTCCGAGATGCCCAACATATTGTAGATCAGGCCGCTGAACAGGTCCACGTTGGCGCACACCGGCTTGGAGCTGCCCTTTTCCTCAGCAAAGATGCCGGGTGCCAGCCGCTCGATGCTGCACAGCATATTGTACTCTTCCTCAAAGCCCTTTTCGTAGGCCAGATGCTTTGCGCGCTGCTTCAGGATGACCTCACGGGGATCGCTGATGGTGTAAACCGCATGACCCATGCCGTAGATCAGGCCGGAGCCGTCGCCCGCCTGCTTGCGCAGGATGCGGCGCAGATACTCGCGCACCTCATCGTCATCCTCCGGGTTCTCGACGTGCTTGAGGATATCCTGCAGCTGGCGGTTGACCATCAGGTTCGCGCCGCCGTGCTTGGGGCCTTTCAGGGCACCGATGGCCGCAGAGATGGCCGAGTAGGTGTCCGTACCGGAGGAGGACAGCACGCGGGTGGTAAAGGTGGAGCAGTTGCCGCCGCCGTGGTCTGCGTGGACCAGCAGGCACATATCCAGCAGTTTTGCCTCCTCGTGGGTGAACTTCTGATCCGGACGGTAGGTGCTGAGGATGTGCTCTGCCGTGCTCTGGCCGGGCTTGGGCAGGTGGAAGAACATGCTCTGCTTATCGTAATAGCGGCGCTTCATCTGGTAAGCGTTCACCATCATGGTGGGCATGCTGGCGATCAGGTTGATACTCTGGTTCAGGATGTTCTCAAGGCTCAGATCCTCGGCGCGGTCGTCGTAGGAGTACAGGCCCAGCACGCAGCGCTGCAACTTGTTCATGATATTGGGCGAGGGGGCGTTCATGGTGTCCATAAAACCGTCGGGCAGGGCGCGGGATTCTGCCAGGATCTCGCAGAAATCGTCCAGCTGCTCCCGGGTGGGCAGGCTGCCGAACAACAGCAGCCAGATCACTTCCTCAAACACGAAGCGGTCGTTGCGGTAAGCCTCGTCCACGATCTCGTTGATATTGACGCCCCGGTAGATCAGCTTGCCGGGGGTGGGGATCACATGACCCTCCTGATCCTTTTTGTAGCCCACAACGTCACAGACGTTGGTCAGGCCGGCCAGCACGCCGGTGCCATCCGGGTTGCGCAGGCCGCGCTTGACCCCCAGCCGCTCGCTGGTCTCCGGGTCGATGTAGTTGTTTGCGATGTACTCCTCGCACAGGGTACGCATGGTCGTCGGGTCCAGTGTTGCCACTTCTGCGTGTGCAAAATTCATAGGAGTGCTCCTTTCCGTCTCTTACTTCTTATACTTTCCGATCCCGTCCATCCTACTCTCTGATGGACATACTTTTATAATATCGCTTTTATGAAGTAAATTCAAGCGCTAAGTGTACACTTCTCACCGCAAAGCGCAAAAATACCGGGGTTTCCCTGCGCATTTCCCGCCGGTTTGCACGCTGCCGGGCGTATGATGTCCCCAAAGCTTGCGTTCCGGGAGGAGGTCTAGTATGAAACGTTCCTTTTTGCTGCTGTGCACCGTTCTGCTGGTGCTGGGCTGCGCGTTGCCGTGTGCTGCCTACCGTCTTGCCTGTATGGCGCTTGTTGTGCAGGGCGCTGCACCGTCCGCAGCAGAGGCGACCTCTGCCGCCTCGGAGGAAAGCAGTGCGCAAGAAGCTCCCTCCCCTGCTGACACAACTGATACCGTTTGCTTTACGGATCAGAGCACCGGGCAGACGGTAACGCTGCCGCTGCGGGAATACCTGATTGGGGCAGTTGCCGCCGAGATGCCGGTCAGCTGGCCGGACGAAGCGCTGAAGGCACAGGCGGTGGCGGCGCACAGCTATGCTCTGTACCGCCGGGACCGCAGCACCGGGGAAAACGGCGCATGGTTCACCGCAGACCCCGCCCGTCGACAGGGCTGCCTGACCGATGCAGTATTGCACAGCTACTGGGGCACCGCATACGCGGCCAACTACGCCCGGCTTTCTGCGCTGGTGGATGCGGTACAGACGCAGGTGCTGTATTACGAGGATGCCCCCGCCGGGACAAGCTACTTTGCCATGTCCAATGGCCGCACCGAGGCCAGCGAGAACGTCTGGGGCACTGCCCTGCCCTATCTTGTGCCGGTGGACAGCAGCACCGACACCGCCGCCGACAACTACGAATATACCCTGAACCTTTCCGCCGCCCAGTTACAGCAGCTTCTGGCCGAGCGTCTGGGCATCGCCGCCGATCTTTCGCAGCAGGCGCAGTGGTTCGGTACGCCGGTACTCACTCCCTCCGGCTATGTGGACAACCTGTCGGTCTGCGGGCAGACGGTGCAGGGTACCGCCCTGCGCAAAGCGCTGGGGCTGCGCAGCGCCTGCTTTACGGTGGTCTGCCAAAGCGGCACCTTCTCCTTTACCACAAGGGGCTATGGCCACGGCGTAGGCATGAGCCAGTGGGGTGCAAAGGCACTGGCAGAGCAGGGCGCAGACTACCGCGCCATTCTGGCGCACTATTACCCCGGCACAGAACTGCGGAGGTAATAGCCGCGGAAAAATCATTTTAAATTTTGTGGTTCAGAACCGCCTGCGGGCGGTTCTGAACCACTTTTTCACGGAAAGGGGTCGTAACGAAAAGCGGCTGTTATCGTGATACAAACAGGGCTGCTGCACAAAGCAATGTGCAGCAGCCCTGGATTATTTCTTTTTATCAGTCGAACAGCTTTGCAAACCAGCTTACGGTGGTCTCAGCAGCAGTTTCTACCGTGGTCTCCATCTGCTGGACCGTCTGCTGCAGCTTGGTGCCCTCGGCATCCTTGACCGACCAGTAGGTCTGGGTGCTGCTTGCGCTGCCGGACACCGTGAAGTCCGAGGCAAAGCACAGGCTCTCGCCCGTAGAGTCGGTCACCAGCACCATATAGCTGTAGCTGCCCTCCGGCAGCTCCCCGAAGCGGATCTGACTGTCCAGCGTGTTCAGAGAGAAAGCGGCGGCGTTTGCCTGCGCCGCCGCACTCTGCACGGTCTGATCTGCCGCATCCAGAATGGCCACCTGTACACTGGTCAAAGTAGTGCCGGTAGCGCTGTTAGCCGTACCGGTCAGCGTCATGCCGCTGCCGGTGCGGATATTCACCGGGTAGCGCACGCCCTCCAGCCGCAGACCATCGGCCTGTGCCGCCACGCTGTTGTGATCTGCAGTGACGTACCAGTAACAGGACGCTCTTGCAATGGACACGCTGGAGCTGGTAATGGGGATGCGGCCGTAGCCGATGTTCCCCGCCGGGTCGGAGCAATAGAAAATACCGTTGGTGTAGTCAGTCAGCAGCACCGCATGGGGCTGGGTGCGGTCGTAGAGGACGATGCCCTCCGGGTGCTGCTCCAGCAGGGAGATCAGCACCGCCGTTTTGCTTTGTAGCCCGGAAGGCAGGGTGGCGTAGCTCACCTGCATCTCCTTATATGTAAAGCTGTGCGCAAGGCCGTTGGCCCATGCTGTGGAGCGCACACTGTTCTCAGTCACGTTCGTCCAGTCACTCAGCCCGTCAAAGTAGGCGCGGCGGCGCAGCATCATGGCTGCGGAGGCCAGCGTACAGGTGCCGCCCCGGCTCTGCTTGAAGTAGAAGCCTGCGTCCACATTTAGGTCCACTGCCAGTGCAGCGGGCAGACAGGTAAGCAGGAAAGCAAGGCTCAGTGCCAGGGTCAGCAATCGTTTTTTCAGGGCGTGCGGTGCGGCGGTATTCACGGTTCGGTATTTCCTTTCTTGTTTCTTTGCGGATCTCATAGGGATCTACCGCTACAAAGTATACCAGCCTGTCATTCTTTTGTAAACAATCCTCCGTCTTTTTTCTCAATATCAACACGTTTAGGGGATATTCATTGGTCGCCTTTCACAAATTTTTCTGTAATATTCCACGCATTTGACAAAGTTTCGTCCTACCCACCGCAGGACTATGAAAAGAAATTTCTTTTTTGCCCGGTGCGCAAGGGCGCAAAAAAGTCCGGTACGCCTGCGCATTCGTCCCAGCATTTCACAAAATAATACCCTTCTTGGCAATGCCGCAGTCAGTCCGTCGTTGTCTGCCGCAGTTTGGGCAGCAGAGGACAGCGCCTCTGCAAAGGGCTGGCAGTTTAAGGCCTTCGGCACCTCCTCCGCAGCAAACGTTAACACCCTTGCAGACGGTGCAGACATTCACGGTAAGGTCACCCTGAACGCCTGCACCGTGAAGGAGGACGGCACCATCTTCCCCTTCTGAGTAAGGCAAAAGCTGCCGCATAACCATTAAAAAACAGAAATCCGGAACCTTTTTGTGAGCCCTTGCGGCTCTGAAAAGGTTCCGGTTTTTTTGCGATCTTTTTTCAGTGGGCTATTACCCACCGACCATACTGCTTTTTGCTCAGCCCAGTGCCCGCTGGATCTTTGCAAAGTCCTCCAGCGTCAGTGCCTCCGGGCGGATGCGGGCATCAAAGCCTGCGGCCTCGATGGCGGCAATGACCTTTTCCTTTGGCATATTCAGCCCGCCTGCAATGGCATTGGCAGCAGTCTTGCGGCGCTGGCCAAAGGCGGCGCGCACCAGTGCAAAGTAGCCCGCCTCGTCCTCCACCTGCACAGCGGGGGTGGGACGGATGTCCATGCGCACCACAGCGCTGGTTACCTTGGGGGCAGGGTAAAAGCTGCCCGGTGCGGCGGTGAACATCAGCTTGGAGGTGGCGTAGTAGTTCACCGCGCAGCTGATGGCGCTGGAGGCGCGGGTGCCGGGCACAGCGGCCAGACGGTCGGCGGCCTCCTTCTGCACCATGACGGTCAGGCTCTCGATGGGCAAGCGGTCGCCCAGCAGCTTCATCACGATGGGGCTGGTGATGTAGTAGGGCAGGTTTGCGCACACTGCCACCGGCATCCCCGGGAACTCCTCGGCAATGAGGGCTTTCAGGTCCACCTTCAGCACATCCTGCAGCACCAGCTTGAAGTTGTCCACACCGGCCATGGTCTCGGCCAGCAGGGGCGGCAGGCGCTCGTCCACCTCGATGGACACCACCTTGGCGGCACGCTTGGCCAGTTCCTTGGTCAGCACGCCGATGCCGGGGCCGATCTCAATGACACCGTAGCGCTTGTCTACCCCGCTGGCATCCACGATTTTTGTGGGGATGCCCGGGTTGATGATAAAGTTCTGCCCAAAGCCCTTGGAAAGTGCAAAATCGTATTTTTCGCACAGGGCACGGATCACAGAAAGGTCGGTCAGTTCCGGCATAGGGTCAATTCCTTTCTCAGAAAAAGGCTGTTGCAGAACGCAGCAGCCTTTTTGGTGTTTATGGTTCAGGATTGCAGGGTTCACTCCGCTGCGCTCGCAGCCGTTTCCGGCTCAGACGCAGCAGTCTCACCCTCGGCGGGCTCCCCTTCCGCAGTTTCTGCGGGGGCAGTATCCTCTGCTGCGGCAGAGGAAGCAGCGCTGTCCGCTGCGGCGGCAGAGCTTGCGCCTGCCAGCGTAGTGGTGCCGCTCAGCTGCTGGGCAGCGCTGACAGCGCGCTGCACCTGCGGGTCGGTCTGGGGGGTGTAGTCGTAGAAGTTCGTTGCTTCCTCTGTGCTCAGGGCACGCTCCACATCCACAGTCAGGCCGGTGCCGTCAAAGCAGCTGCCGTCGCCGCAGACCAGCTTTGCCACCGTGATGACCACGGCACTGCCGTCCGACAGGCGCTGCGGGCTGCTCTGAATGGTGCCCTTGCCCATGGTGGTGGTACCCACCAGACGGGCACCGTTCATGGTGCGCAGGGTGGCTGCGAACAACTCGGCTGCGCTGGCGGTGTTGCCGTTGACCAGGCAGACCATCGGCAGACTGACGGCACTTTCGGCATCGCTGCTGCCGATGACGGTGCGGTTGCCGTTTTTATCCTCGGCGTAGGCCACCGTGCCCTCCGGGGCGATCAGGTCAATGCAGTTGACAGCATCTTCCAGAATGCCGCCGCCATTGTCCCGCAGGTCGAATACCAGACTGGCTGCGCCGTTTGCGGTCAGGGTGCGCAGGGCATAGTCCAGCTCGCTGGGAGTGGTGCCGTCGAACTGACGAATGCGGATATAGCCCACATTGTCCAGCAACTGGTAGTCCACGGTGGTGCTGGTGTAGCCGGAATGGGTCAGCTCAGCGGTTTTACTGGCCGCAGCACTGTTCAGCCATGTCACGGTAACGGTAGTGCCGGCCTCGCCCTGCAAGGCTTTGTACACGGCGTCTGCGCTGGACAGGCTCTTGACATCGGTATCGCCCACGGTGGTGATGTAGTCGCCCACGGCGATGCCTGCTTCCTGTGCGGGAGAGCCATCGTAAACACGGGTCACCTTAGCGTAGCCGGTCTGGTCGATGCCAAGTTCCACGCCGATGCCCAAAATCTTGCCGCTCTGGATGTTCATCAGCTCGGTGTAGGCGTTGGCAGTGTAGTAGCGGGCGTACTTGTCGCCCGTGCCCAGCAGATAACCGGCGGTCAGGCGGTCGTACAGGGTGGCCTCATCAATGGTGTAGTAATCGTTGCTGCGGACGTAGCGGTCCACCTCAGCGATCTTGTTGTACATACTTTCCTTTTCTTTTACGCTGTTGACCGTGCTGTCGAACAGACGCATGGCGATGAGCATCGTGATGGAAAAGGTCACGGTCATGGCAAGGATCACGATGGTGACTGCCATACCCAAAGAAATTTTACGGTTCATGGTTTTTTCCTCCCGGTCAGAGCGGCAACATCATAAAGATGCTGCCCAGCAGCGAGAGTACAAACACCCCTGCCAGAACCAGACAGCCGATGCGCAGCGCGCGCTTGCGTTTTTGTTCGTTCATAGATCAACCAGACTCCTTGCCTTGCTTATTAGTTGTGGGGAATGGGGATGCAGCTCCGGGGGTTCACAGCGTTGGCCTTGGAACCGCCCTTCCACACCTCCAGATGCAGGTGGTTTCCGGTGGAATTGCCGGTGGTGCCCACATAACCGATCAGTTCGCCCTGCTTCACATACTTGCCCGCACTGGTAGCCACCGAGCGCATGTGCGCATACAGGGTGGTATAGGTATTGCCATCGGACATTTTGCCGTGGTAGATGATAACGTAGTTGCCATAGCCGCCGGTAGACCAGCCAGCCACCTGCACATAGCCGCTGGCGGCTGCGTAGATAGGCGTGCCGCCGGCCGCCGCAAAGTCGGTACCGGCATGGAGCTTGTTTACGCCAGAGACAGGGTTCTTACGCCAGCCGTACTCGCTGGAGATGCGGCTGTAGCTCTTCAGCGGGCAGGCAAAACCGCTAAAGCTCAGCTGCGGCTTGCTGGCAGAGGCCGCTGCGATCAGCTTTTGGATCTCCTTTTTCACGGCCTCATAGTTCAACTCGTCGGATTCGATGGCCGCCTGTGCCTTCTGCTGCGCCGCCTGTGCCTCGGCAGCGGAAAGTTTTGCCGCAGAGATGCTGTTGTTCAGCTCGCTCTGCTTGCCCTTCATCTGGGCGTTCTGGCTGTCCAGTTCGCTCTTCTGGCTCTGCAGTTCTGCCTTCTCAGCCTCCAGACCGGCCTTCTGCTCTTCCAGCGCGGCCTTATCGTCCTCCAGCCCCTGCTTGGCAGACTTCATGTTGTTCATGATCTCGGTGTCCTTGATAGAGATATCCTGCATCACCTCATTGAAGGTAAGCAGCTCATACAGGTCATTCACCGCACCGAGCATGGCCACACTGCCGCCGTCCCGCAGCTCCTGCATGGCAGCCATGTGCTTTTTAAAATCGTCCCACTGGTCATCAATCTCGTTCTGCTTTTGCTCGATCTGGGTCTGCTTGTCCGTGATCTGGGTCTGCATCACGCCGATCTGCTGTTCCTTCTCGCCGATGCTGTTCTGCACTGCGGCGATCTGACCGCCCAGCACGCTGATCTGATCCTGCAGGACGGTGACCCGTTCCTTCAGCTCGCTTTCCAGCGCCTTGGCGGCGGATTCCTTCTTTTTGGCATCCGACAGCTCCTTTTTGTGCTGGTTGATAGACTGGGAAAGCTTATCCAGCTTGCTCTGCAAACTGGCCATGCTGGTATTGCTGGTAGCCGCCGAGGCCGGGTACACCGTGGCTGTCAGCAGCAGGCAGACACAGGCCAGCCCAAGGCTGACCGCACGGATCAGCTTGCTGCGGGGGCTTTCCGGCCGGGCGTGTCGACCAGTATAAGGGCCTGTGAGTCGGAAGGGCTTTGCGTGCATTGCTTTACTCATAAAACGCGGCTCCTTTCGGTCACACATTCAAATGCTTGCGGATAGAGAACATACTGCCCACGCCGCCTACAATAGCGCCGCTGAGCAGGCTTGTTACCACGATGGTCGGCAGCACGTTTGCCACCGGCACTAGTGCACGGCCCATGAGCATCTGCCAGATGCCGCCCAAGCCGCCAGCGGCGTTGACCACATAACTGTAACAGCCAAGGCTGACCGCTGCGGTCAGGATGCCGGAGATCAGGCCCATGGTCAGGCCCTCCACAAAGAAAGGCAGGGTGACCATGCGGTTGGTAGCACCCACATACTTCATGATCTCGATCTCGCGGCGGCGCGCAAAAACGCTCAGACGGATGGTGCTGCCCACCGTGATGATGCTGACCACCATCAGCACCATCACGATCATGCGACCACCCTTGGTGACTGCCTTCTGGATCTCCACAAAGACATTGGTCATCTCCACCGGAGCAGTAACGCTGACAACGCCCGGGATGGCCTGCATCTTCACGCTCATGCGCTCCATCTGGGTCAGGTCGCTCAGGGTGACCCGGTAGTTGGCCTTAAAGGGGTTGTCGGTCTCAAATTCATCCCACAGGGAGGAATAATCCTGCATATAGCCGCGGTAGGTGTCGAGCACGTCCTGCTTGGAAACGTACTGCACCCCGCTGACCCCCGGCATAGCAGAAAGGGTCTCGCCTACCTGCGCGGCGGTGGCATCATCACATTCGGGGTCCAGATAGACCACCGTCTCGTTCTGGCTGCCCAGATAGGCCACCATGCTGCCCACATTCACCTCGGCCAGACTGGCAAAGATATTCAGGGTCATACACACGCTCAGGGAAGCGATGCAGGCAATGGTCATGGCCCAGTGCTTGCCCAAGTTGCGCACACCGCGCCGGGTAAGGAAAAAGAAGGTAGAGGGACGCATCATACGGCAGCCACCTCCTTCTTTGCAGCGGCCGCATCGTCCGCATCAAAGGCGGCAACATCCAGCGAAAGATCATCCTCGGCGGCGGCCACGGGGTCTGCGGGCACGTCCGAGACGATGCGGCCATGGCTCAGGGTAACCACACGCTGATGGAAGCGGTGCACCAGCTCGTGCTCGTGGGTGACCACCAGCACCGTGATGCCCATTTTGCTCACCCGCTCCAGCAGCTGCATCATTTCCAGACTCAGCTCCGGGTCAATGTTGCCGGTGGGCTCGTCCGCGATGACCAGCTTGGGGTTATGCACCAGCGCACGCGCCACAGCCACACGCTGCTGCTCGCCGCCGGAAAGGGTATCCGGGTAGCACTTGGCCTTATCCTCCAGATGCACCAGCTCCAGAATGTACTCCACGCGGGGACGGATCTCCTTGTGGGGCACGTTGAGGACGTGCATGGCAAAGGCCACATTCTCGTACACGGTCATGCTGGGGATCAGCCGGAAGTCCTGAAAGATGATGCCCATCTGACGGCGCAGGTAAGGGATCTTGTGGCGGCGCAGTTTGGCTACGTCCTTGCCCAGTACAGTCACCTTGCCGGAGGTAGGCAGTGCCTCCCGCAGAATCAGCTTGAGCAGGGTGGATTTGCCTGCGCCGGAGTGACCCAGCAGAAAGACGAACTCGCCTTCGTCCACATGGAAGTTGATATCCTCCAGTGCAAGGCGGCCACCCTTTTTGTATTCTTTGGAAACGTGTTCAAAATCGATCATGGAATCGTATTAGCTCCTGACATCAAGATTTTTGACGGTCAAGACAGCCCGTCCGCAACTAACACTGCAAAAAGAACCGGCCAGCATCGGTTTCGAGCGGCCGGTTCGACGCCGGCGGGGCAAAACCCGCACAGCGAAATATCAGTATTTGGCCGGGTTGTTGGACAGGTATTTCTTTACCATCAGCGCTACCTTAAAGACGATAGCGTCGTCGAACTCACGCAGATCCAGACCGGTCAGCTTTTTGATCTTTTCCAGACGATACACCAGCGTGTTGCGGTGCACAAACA
>ERZ1026878.1031-NODE-1031-length-18454-cov-3.359422_pt1 | contig 18454 bp, 32 predicted proteins | sample MGYA00380169_ERZ1026878 | MGnify/ENA primary metagenome ERZ1026878 (study PRJEB33269, sample SAMEA4719805) | human gut metagenome | biome: human-associated habitat; feature: organic feature; material: feces | place: Cameroon | collected 2013-10 ...
ACGATAATATAACCATTTAAATATTTTAGATTATGAACGGAATTAATGTAAATTTGTGGGCTATGCGCTCAGAGCTGGACAATGTAGTTAATCAGTACAACATGGGATTTATTACCCGTGCTGAGTTTGCGAACTTCTGCTTCTATGCAAGAGAGCCTTACATGGGAGCGATTAAGAATACCATTCTGTATATTCGTGACAGATGGTTCTAGCCAAAACTACCGCTTGGAGATATTCGGGCGGTATCTAGTATTAACCAATTAAATAATTACAGAATTATGAAGAAGAATATTTTCGTTGCATTATTTATTGTAGTGTGCTTTGCATTGTTTGTAGTATCAATTACTCTGTACAATTGTCACAGAGCGAACGTGATGCTTAGAAAGACCGTTATTGCTCAAGCTAACGAGATTTCGGAGCTTAACGCCAGTTACACAGCAGAGGGACCTACAACGTTCGTAGGTCTCACAAAGTAGCCAAATCTGAGAGGAGTTTCCGCTCCTCTCTTCTATAAACCAAAATATTAGAGAAATATGAACTACAAGACATTTAATTTAATCGACAAGATTAATGCAGAAGGGTTAGATAACTCTGAGTGGGGTATTTATATGCACTTAGAGAAAATCGACACAAAGGAATTCTACGGAACAAGAGAGAGCTTCATACTCCCTCCTGGAGATTGGATTAGCGTTGTTGAGGAAAAGTACAGTGATTTTTCTTTCCGCAGTCTTTGCACGCCTGATCATGTTGTAGATATTGACGCGCGTTATGTTATCTTATTCTATGAGGTCGATTAGCCAAAAAATGTGCTCAGGCATTTTCCTGGGCATACTATGTTAAACCATTTAAACGGAAGAATTATGCAAGACAGAAAATCACAGAAAAACTTTGAGCGTGCGTTGCTACATGAGATGGAGAAAATCAAGATAGCTGCACGCCAGTGGCATAACAACAATACTAAGGGCTACAGAGATTATCGTAGCAAGGAGGCTATCTCCAAGAGCTTCTCTGAGATAGCGGTGCTGTGCATGAGCTAAAATGTGCGTGGCGATATTGTCACGCATGCTATTCACCAAAAATTATAGATTATGAAGAAATTAGAGAATACTAAATTGGAAGAGCGCAGAGATTATCTGCGTAACACCGTCCTGCCTAAATTGCAGGGGATGCAGCGTGATTTGTTCGGTGACGAGTGTTTGACAACAAATGTAAGCGTCGGTCCAAATGGGGAATACGTTACAGCGTATGCCGCTATTATGAAGTGTGACGAGATGCATGATAACATTTTTGTGCATTTGAGCGTATACGACAGCCGTGAGAAGATAGATTTCGAGTACGGGAAGCTTTTGAATTTTCTCGTCTTATACCAGGCCTCATAGCTTTTACGCTGATCACACAGCCTGAAAAATGAGGGAGTTTTATCTCCCTCTCCTACAAACCAAAAATTTAGAATTATGAGTAAATGGGTACAATTTTACCACAAGATTAACAAGTTTGACCTTGTGAACATGAGATTTACAGAGGATTTCAGTATCGTGGAGATGGTTGGAATGGATTCTATCATGCCTATCGACGGCAGATTGAGTCTGTCATCCATACGTGATGTAGTACAAAATAAAATCGATAGCATGAAGAACATCGAGGGCTTCGACCCTTGTGCGTTCTCCATCCTCACCGGTCCTACGATTCTGTGTGCTTCAGAAAGTCCGGTGTACAATCTCTAGCCAGAACTGGGCAGTACGATAATGTGCTGCCTGCTATTAACCAAAACAGAATATATTATGAGTAAGAAGAAAGTTGCAGGTATTGAGAGACCTTACTCTCCTCGCAAATTAGGAGAGTTGTTGTGTGATTACATCGTGCAGGGTGGATTTGAGGAGAGTGCGAAGCTTGATTATTTCTCCCCGAGCGATGATGATGTGACCGAAATCAAGAAAGAGACTTTTGACGTATTCTCTATTACTGAGTTCGGTTCAAATGAGGGTATTTATACGTCATTCTACATTGATTATCCTGGAGAAAAGCGCATACGTTTGATGTGCGCCAAGACTTTAGGTGAGTCAAAGGAAGATTACGTGAACATGCATGTGATGGCAGCAAACATTTGCTACTCTTTTCTGAAATTTATAGATAGAAATCTGGACAGTTTTATATGGTACGGATACAATGTCTATTACGAAGTAGAGGGAAAAGAGAAAAGATATTGCTGGTGTCATTCTATCGAGAGCGTATATAATAACGCTGACGATATTCTACAGAAATACCCTAATGCGAGAGTGTACTACATCGAATGTCAGACTCGCAAGAAGTATGGGTACAACTTCTAGCCAAAACTGCGGGGCACGTCCTGTGTCCTGCTTCTATTATTAACCAATAAAATTCAGAATTATGACAGACGGAGACAGAAGATTCCTTGCAAGGCTCGTAGCGAGCCACAAGGCAGTTATCAGCGAGGAGTGCAAACGTAAGAATCTCGACAAGAGCGAGTATTACAGAAGAGCCGCGCGTGTGGACAAGAAAGCTCTGGAAATAGAGAGAGCGTACCTGCGCCCTCGCAGATTCTAGCCAAACATTCTGTGCAGCCTATCTGCACAGAAACTATGTAAAACCAAAAAACAGAATAGATATGGAGTATATAAAGAAAACAGAGAACAATACGCGCGTTGACGTGTATTTCGATGGAGAAAAGTATGTGTTCATCAACGCATTCCACGGATGTGTGGCAGTTGCGAGAAGAGAAGGGCTCGTTGAGTTCTCCAATGACGGATACATGGCTCACGTCAAGTTCAAGGTCGAGAAGACGAGATGCACCATCAGTAAGAAAACCATAGATGGCGCCATCCATAAGATGGAGAACAGATACGTGAGCACAATCGTTGAGTATGAATGGGAGGAGGTTGACAGAGATAACCTTCCTTATGCCGTGAGCGTGAAAGTAGAGGAGCGCTAAGCCAAAAATCCTGCGTGGAGACACGTAGGAACTATTAACCAAAGTTAAACGAATATGAGAAAAAGAAACTACAAGACCATACGCGGTCTGATGAGACAAAAGTATTATGGATTTCTGTCCGTTTCAGATGTCCTTTGTGGTAGTTATTATCACAAACATGGATGGCATCAGCCGTTCATTCTAACAGATGAAGCATTGAGAGAATTTACAGATGGTATCTGTAGTACTCTTAATATGAAAGACAAGGATTTTGTTTTTGACAACATAAGACTTGGCAGAGTAGAGAATTGCGGTATCCTGGAGAGAATAGGTGTTGAATACTTACGTAATGGTAAGTTGTGCTACACGTATACAGCCGGTCAGGACTATCCGTCAGAAGCTCGTTACGTAAGAAAGCTTCTGAGATGTAAGTAAGCCTAACAAGGTGCGCCCGTGCGTGAGCGTGCCTTCTATTGTTTAACCAGATAAATTGTTTGAATTATGGCAAATAAATTTCAGTACACGAACCAGAAGGAGCTGAGAAAGGCATTCTGGGAGTTTTGCGACGAGTGCGGCATAGACTACACAGGAAAGAAGACAAAGTTCAACCTTGACTTGAACATGACTTTCAACGACTGGAAGGATATGCTACAGAAAGATGGTGCGATAAGCGACAAGCTTTGTTTCAGAGCTCTTCTGTATTAAGCCAAACCAATCCTCACTCTCACGGGTGGGGATTTCTATTAACCAATACTGATTGAATATGATTAAAATTGAGATTACGAGAGCTGGTATGGGTGAGAAATGCCCATATCCAAAGTTCAGCAAGTTACTAGCGAAAGGCTACATAATGTGCCACCGCTGCAAGTATTGTGCTGAAATTATCAGTGAGACAGAAATAATGTGTAATCATAATTAATTCGCCTTATGAAAGAAATCTATATTTTATACAAATGTGACAGCTGGCATTCATCAAGCAGCATGGAACCTGTATTTGTAGGAAGTTCTGTAGATAAATGCTGTTGGGCGGCACACTGGAAAGGCGCGACCAACGAGCAGGTAAGACAACTGAGAGATATTAGGCAGTCGCAGTGTACGAGTAATCGAGACTACGAGTTTCAGATAGAGCACTGGAATATCGACAAGCTCTAAGCCAAACATTTCCCAATTCTATAGCAAGGATTGGGATTTCTATTAACCAATGATTACAGAATTATGAGTGAATTAGAGAAAATCCTGAATGACGATTTGCTGAAGTGTGAAATCGTCGAGTCAGCAGAGAATGAGGTAGAGCGTGTGGACCTCATCAAGTGGACGCACGACAATACATTCTCTGTTGCCAAAGTGCATAAGGATACCGGTAAGCTTGAAGTATCTGACGTTCCCGAAACAGACGAGCTTGAAGCGTACAAGTATTTTTTCAAGAACTATTGGAGTGTAGTCACGTTTTATTAGCTAAAACTCCCCCACATCATCGTGGGGAACAATTACAAACCATTTAAATGATATTAGATATGAGTTACGAATTTGCAAAGAAGGAAATCGGTGATTACAGAATCACCATTTACCAGGATGAGGATGCCGAATGCCCTTGCACTGAATGGGATTTGTTAGGAGTTTACTTCTGGGACTATTCCGACTACGGATACAACAGAGGTCTGTCTCGTGGTTGCAGCAGCGAAGTTGACGCTAAAAATGCAGAGGATGCCTTGAAGGATCTAGTCTGCAACTATGTGTCACAAAAGAAGATTATCGACTATATTAATAGTGAAAATGTAGATAATTACCGTATGCGCTACGACAAGAGTGACCGCATGTGGTATCTTGAAAATCTGTACAATGGCGAGTGGTACAACCACGAAGAGTTCTGTCCGAGCGACTTGAAGAGATTCGATTACAGAGGAGAACTTTGTGATATCCTCGAAGAGGACGATTTCACGTACCTTCTGCATGACTGCAAGGATATTGCATTCTACGAGTGGTCTTCTACGGGTTACAGCCAGGGAGATTATGTTAGTGGATATGGCTACTGCGACAAAAAGCGTTTCTCCAAGTATTGTGACACGAACACAAAGAACTGGAAAAAGCGAGCCTTGGACTTATTCGAGGATGAGGTAAAGTGCATAGGACTCTGGATGTGGGGCGATGTCAAGGGATTCGTCTTGGAGAAGAAAGTCCATTATAAGAAAGTCTTCACTGAAATCGGCAGAGAGCCGGAGGATGACTATGACTGGGAGCTGATTGATTCCTGCTGGGGAGAGTACTACGAGGACTCTGACGAGCTGATCAAGGTCGCTCTCGAAGAGAATGGAATCAAACTAAAAGAAACAGCCTAACAAGGGGAGCTTGCATGCTCCTCTTCTATTAACCAATCAAATAGAATTATGGGAAAGATTACAATTTCGCAGAAGGGCAGCAGGACCCTCTATCGTGTGAACAGAAGAATCGTGTGCTATCGTGACGGGCACAAGTATTGCGTGGGCAAGCCATCATCAGGCAGCACCCACATCGAATTTGATGCTCTGTCCGAGAATATTGCACACGAGAGGTGCATTGAGATTTGCGAGCGCAGAATATTGGCAGAGATGAAATACAACAATCCTGTCGCATACAACGCTCACAGAGTATTGAATGCATTAGCCTAAAAGATAGCCTTCGGGCTATCACTATAACCAATTAAACAAAGAGAATTATGACAAAAGATTTTGAATTATTGACGACTTATGGAGCAGAATTTATTGTAGATGGCGTTCGCACAACAATAGATTGCGATTTCCTTGTAAGACCATTTGAGAATTACATGAGCGACATTTGGGATTATTTAGAAAAGAAGTTTCCTATGGAGGATTTTAAAGATTATCCTTGGGACATTGATCCACGATTCGAACGCTTCGAGTACGATGAATTTGGGACAAAATATGTCGTTCTTAATATGGGTTCGATGCAAAAAGATGAAGTCGATTGGGAGTTTGACTGCGTGTTTGTAAACACAGATGATTTTCCTTCATACGAGCGTTGGAAGTTTGATTCTATCAGGCCATTAAACGAGATAGATACACCGAAAGATGTTCGTGAGCTTACGGACGAACAGTTGAAAGAACTGCGTGGGATGGTATCCATAGGCTCCATCTATCTTGCAGATTATAACAACTCTTTCTTTGTAGATAGAGATGAGTTGAGTAGCTATTGTGACAGCTATGACGAGTGGCTAGAGGAGAAAGGAATCGAGGATAGCCCTGAGGAGTTCTCTTACTACATGAGAGAAGTAGCCTAAAAACGGAGGGAGTAATCCCTCTGACATTATTATTAACCAAATTATAAGGAATTATGAAGAGATATTACGTATCAGTCACAGAGACTTTAAACAAGGTAGTGAGCGTAGATGCTGAGAGTGAGAAAGATGCGCTTGAACAAGTACAAACAGCCTACGATGATTCCGTTATTATTCTCGACTCTGACAATTTCATAGGTAAGAAAATTGAAATTGAAGACGATCAGGGATTCTACATCGATTATGAGAAAAACTACGGCGAGACTTATCAGCACATCGACTAGCCAAACGGGGAGAGCAATCTCCCTACCAATAACCAAAACATAAGAATTATGAATGAAGACAGAATCCTAGAAATGTTCTTTGAGAAAGCCAGATGGCAGTATGCTATTGAGAAAGGCTTATTCAAGGACATGAACAAAGCAGTAATGTATCAGCTGACTACACCAGAGGCTCGTCTGGCTATGTATCAGAAGATCAAGAGCGGCAATTACAAGATAATGCCGCCACATACAGCCAAGATTCCGAAAGACAACGGAGATTTCCGTACGGTCTATGTGAATGAGGCTGTAGATAGAATCCTCCTGAGCATAGCCAACGACCTTCTGTTTGAGCTGATGCCAGAGATGGTGCATCCACGCTGCACGTCGTACCAGAAGGGTATCGGTTGCGGTCGTGTGGTGCAATCCGTATCTCGGATAATATACTCGGCAGAGGGAAAAATCATCGGATGGAAAGGTGACTTCTCCAAGTACTTTGATTCTGTGCCTATTCGGTTCATCGACTGGGCATTTGACAAGGTAGAGGAGAAACACGGAAAGTCTGCGCTGATAGATGTCATTCGTGACTATTATCACACAGACCTGTATTTCGATGAGCACAACGTACTCTGCAAGAAGTATCAGTCCCTCAAGCAGGGATGCTCTGTTGCTGCATGGCTGGCTGATGTCATCCTCTATCATCTTGACGACAAGCTGTCTAAGCTTAACGGATATTACGTCCGTTATTCTGACGATACGCTGTTCGTAGGTGAAGACTATGAGAAAGCCATGGATATCATGAAGAGTGAGCTGGAGATGATGCAGATGACGCTCAACCCTAAGAAAGTTGAGTATCTTGATGCTAATCACTGGTTCAAGTTCCTCGGATATTCCATCAAGGGTCACAATATCTCTCTGTCGTCCACACGTATCAAGACCTTCCAGAAGGAGATTGAGAAGAGGACGATAAAGAAGCGTGACACCACAATGACGAAAGCCATAAATGCTGTCAACAGATATCTCTACAAGGGGTACTGTGATTACTCCTGGGCTACTCAGGTTCTTCCGGTCATAAACGTGAAAGAGGATATCGACAAGCTCAACACCTTCGTCATGGACTGCATCCGTGCGGTCAAGACAGGTAAGAAGAAAGTCGGTGGACTTGGCTACGTTAAGACTCAGACTGTAGGTTGCATAGACCGAGGCAGGGGAAGGAACGTAAAAGCCAACAGGGGTAAGACAGAGAACGAAATCAAGGGGTATCTATCAATCGGTTGTGCTCAGAATGCCATACGCACAAGCAGGGCAGCGTACAACACATTGGTGAATACTCTGTAGATGGGCATCCTAGCGCAAGGAACTGCCGGAATGAAGAAAAATGTTTTAAGCATCCGGTCTCGAACGATCGCGGGCCTATCTCCTAATGGAGATGGTCCTGCGATCCTCTCGACCAGGACACTATCGAACTGATAAAGCTATGCGCAGTATCTTCTGACCGGCAGACTCTGTATCCGAGCACACGGACGTGGAAGAAGGACGGACAGATTCAGGCGAAGCCTCGAAGACATCATCCGATGGGACCGAGTTATCCAAGTTTGCAACTTGAGACACCTCGGGCCCCTCGTATGACGCACAAGGCGTAGCTCATCAACGAAGTACAGAAATGTGCCAGTCCGTATGACTTCCAATGGTGGCGCACACCACCACTCCCTGATGGATGGCAGAAGTTTATGCAACAGGTTCTCTAACCAGATTAGAGGATCCGGGTAACCGTCATCATGATGAACGGTGACCCGGATCCGCTAATCTGGCGAATCCTGTGTCAAATCAGAAACATAAAGTATTGTGCCGAGCCATCGGTCAGGGAATCACCCGAGCACGAGGGTAGTCTTCAGAGGTGAGCGAATTTACGAGTGATGTTGTACCCGCAGGCTAATGCTGTGAATCCACAGCGTCATCCGGCGGGTAAACATCCCTCAGATCAAGATGTTACAGCTACGTGTCACGCTCTCAGATGAGGACAACGTTATTGCCGAACGAGGTACACGAGGAGGAATTCTTTATGTCGCGATCTCTGTATCACGCGATATGTCTGGTAATTACCAGAAATCTCGCGTATTGCAAGATCCCTCAATCGTCAAGATAGAGGAAGGCAACAGACCTATGAGTGTACCTACAACAACCAAGTGAATTGCATCACGACTTATCAAGAGTATGAGGTTTAATACCACGTGAGTGGAATACCGTCGTCGATGTCTATCGATATCGACGACCGTATCCAAACACGTGGTCTAATCGCGAACATATATCCATGCAACGAAATACATGAGATAAGTCTAGGTTATTGCGAGCCGAATGGTGCGCAAGGAGAACAGATTGTATAATACGGTATCAATCATCCTGAGCATCCAGGTGATTACCTGGATCCGTCAGGATTCAAATACAGTATCAATCAAGACTTTATAGTTACGCAACAGATTCTCTGAGTGCACTCCTATTTACCAATATTTAAGAATTATGAACAGCAGATTACTAAAGAAACTTGAGGAAATCAAGAAAGAGTACGAAACGTCAGAAGTTTGCATGGGCGAGATGCTTGATTCTGTAAGTGCAGACGGATTCTCTATCGAGGATGCTCACTGGTTGTATATGCGTGCAATGGAGTTGGCGAACGGAGATAAGTTCTATATCCACATCGGAGAAGACGAAGATGTACTGAGTAAGGAAGAACTCGAAGAAGCCAATCTGATAGTGCTGGAATAAGCACTATCCCTATAAACCAATATTTAAAGAATATGACATACGAAGAGATTATTAATGCAGTTGAGAATGGTGCAAAGTTCACCATCAACTTCCAGAAGAGAACATGCCGTTTGAACGGCAAGGTAGTAATGTCCGAGGAAGACAAGCCGAATGACACACCTTACCTTACCCCCGAGGTTGTATTTGTAGGCATCGAGCAGAGATATGCTGCATACAAGCATTCTGTGCCGTCAGAACGCTCTGAATCACATCGTCGCTACTATTTCAAGGCTTTGCCTGAGAAAGAGCTCTCAGACAAAGATATGATGTACGGCGAGCGACGTGAGGTGGCGAGATGCAAGCTGGAGCTGTACGTACTGATTCAGCTGCTCAGAGGCAACCTCTTTTGGGATTGCTCATGGGGAACATGGTTCTGGCGCTCAAAGAACGACAGAGACCTCGTTGTCCTCAGAGACTGGATTGAGCCAAACAAGGGTGTGGCGTAGGCCTCATCCACTAGAGTTAAATAATTTATTACAAACCATTTTAAATTTTATAGAATTATGAAGCAGATTGTAACAATCACTGGCGAGAACTTGAACATCGTGACTAAGAATGTAGAGGCTACAGCAGCTACCAAGAAGACCAAGGCGCAGATGCGTCTCGATGCTCTGAAGGCAGCAGGTGTTGACGTGAGTAAGTACTTCCCTCTCGGAGATGACCAGCTTATCAAGATCGAGAATGGCGCAGCGGTTCCAGTTGACATGGACGATGCGACCATCGATGCGGTAGGCAAGAAGATTGTCGAGGGCGGTTATGTAAATAACTGGAAGCTGTTCCGCCGTTGGGTGATGAGCCAGATGTTCCACATGTTGCGAGACATGAAGAAGGACGGCAAGTCATTCAACGAGGTATTGCAGAAGAAGGGTTACGAGTACCAGTGGCGCATGTTGGAAAATGAGCTCTATGCTCAGGTAAAGATGTCTGAGCACGGAGACTCTGACAATGCCGGTGCTAGAAACCGATGGTTTAACGGCGACGTTGCTAGCGACATGGCTACTGACTACATCAGCAAGCTCCGCAAGTACGTGGACGACAATCTTATCTACAATGTCAAGAAAGACAAGGATGGAAACGAGAAGAAGGCATAAAAGCATACCTGCAAGGGAACGCCATACGTACGTCTTCAGAACAAGGATATCTTTATCAGCGACTTGGAAAAGAAAGTCTACACACCTCTCAGAGAGATTGCTAACGAGATGGCGGCTGTCCCTACATACAAGCAGCTCTATGATGCAGTTCACAAGTTCAACAAGACCCGCAAGCATCTCGCTTGGGCTACCAAGCAGTCAGATGTATTCATCAGTGCCTACAAGGGCTCTGGTTCCTACTACACGATGAGAAACCTCATCATGTTCCACGGAGCAAGATTCCTGAAGAACGGACGTAAGATGTCAGAGACCAACTCCCTTAAGGAGCTTGAGTCAAAAGCCAAGCTCTACGACGAAGAGGGCTGGAGAATGCTCGGCGTTCTCAAGCAGTTAATCAAGGAGTCTGATATCGACATCCAGGGCAAGATGAACGAGTGGCATAAGGATAAGGTCGAGAAGGCAATCTCCGGTAAGTAGTAAGGTTCGCCACCTATGGCATGGTGGCCCGGCAAGCATTTACAAGAGCTTCTGCAACGGAAGGATCTCCTCCAGTTACTACTGGAGGTAATCCTTCGAGCTAAAGCTCTCAAGATCGAACTTTTAAAGCAAGGCGCCAGCCGGGAGTCATGCTAGCCAAAAGTCGGTTACTGATTCGGTAACCGATTCAATGTTTAACCAATAAAAAGAGGAATTATGAAAGAAATCAATGTAGACACAAGAAAGTACATAAAGGCTCCTATTGACGGAAAGAATGTCGTTGAGGAATCACTTCTCGATGCCATCTTTGACGATTCGCAATATCTTAGCAATAAGTTCTCATTGGGATTTGTCGGAGGCGTACCTACAATGATAGAGTATAACGGAAACTACCTGTCTATCAAGAAGCTACGCCCATGGAGTACATCAGAGTGGGGCAGAGAGATTGTCAAACGTCTGACTGGCGAATCAAAAAATAACATATATTGTAACGAGACGAAGCAGTATCTAGACGAACGCCAGGCAGAGCCTTTAATTTACACATTCTTTCTGAGTGTAGATTACCTTACGGTAAGATTTCACTACAATGTAAAGTTGGACGAAGATTAGCCAAACAGGTCAGTCGTCAGAAGCGGCTGACTCCATATCATAACTAGATTTTGTTTAAATGGTTCAAGCCGGTCTGTCGTGAGACACGCCGGTTTTTTGTACCCCAAATTTAACCAATTTAATTAGAATTATGAGCAGAAATTACTGGACATTATGTAAGGAAGGAATGAAGAAGCGTCTGTCAAATGTGCAGGCAGCTTATGAGAATGCAGTGGAGAACGTTAGCGACTTGCACGTCAAGATTAGTGATGGTAATACAAAGTTGGGAGCAATCCCTTCCATATCGCTCATCCCGGTCATGGACTGCGGAAACTGCGCTATCTGTGCAAAGAGCTGCTATGACCTGCGAAATGACCTAATCTACAAGGAGGTCATCAAGACGAGAGCAATCAACTCTGCCATCCTCCACGAGGATCCTGAGCGATACTTCAAGGAGATTGACGGATATCTCGACTACAGATTTCCTCGTGCCTTCCGATTCCACATCGGCGGTGATATCCAGAATAAGTGGTATCTTGACAAAATGTGCGAGATAGCTCGCAAGCATAAGGATACCAAATTCCTGGCGTTCACCAAGATGTTCGATGTGTGTAACGAGTATCTCGATGAGGGTAACGTTATCCCGGAGAACATGCACATCCTATTCAGCGGATGGCTTGGTCTGAAGATGGATAACCGCCACGGATTCCCTGAGGCGCATCCTATCTTCGAGAGCGAGACATCGGCTCCGCAAGGCACATTGCTCTGTACCGGCAACTGTACGGTCTGTCTGAAGGAAGACAGACTATGCTGGTCCATCGGAAAAGGTCAGGCGGTAGGATTCCTTGCACACTAGCCAAAAGCCCTCTTCGGAGGGTACTATGTCTAACCATTTAAAATTTGTGAATTATGGCAACAGCAAGAAGAGGAACAAAAATGCTCAAAGCTTCTGACATCATGAAGAGAAAGGGCATTGTCCAGAAACAGATGGACATGAACAAGTTCAACGAGGTTGTGGAGAATTTCTTTATGACCCATGAGGCAAAGGAGACGATTCTCCTGACTCCGAAGAGATTTATAGAGATGGACAATCCGCCAGAAGGCGACTTCATTGACTATCTCGACGCTAGCGTATGGGAGAAGAAGTGCGACGACCCGGATGATCCATTCGACTTCATAAGCTATCAGTACATGAAGAAGAGCGGAATGCTTCGTCCTATCCTGATGGTGAACGAGCCGTTCATCGGCAATGCTGCCGGGTGGCTGAGAGATTTTTGTGGATTCACTGTTAAGAGTAGAACACGAAAGAAGAAGAAGGAGTATATCGTGTCTCTGCCGGTTTAAGCCGAACAAGGCGTGGAATATTATTGTTTCACGCTCCTAGTATTAACCAATTTAAATAGAATGATTATGGAAATAGTAGATGTGAATGTGAGCAAGTTTGACAAGTATGACATGGAGGATGAGTACTACTTCGAGCCTCTGTGGGAGAAGATGTTCGATGAGGGTCTTTATACGGACAACTACAACAACGAGGCGGTCGGTTTCATCTTTTCAAACGCTTGTCATGCAGAGGTCTATGGCAACGCAATGGTTGTCAGATGGATAAAAGATAGTGCAAACAAGACTCGCTTGGCCATGGTGGCAAACGACCTGGTAAATAACCTCATGGGCACAGAGAAAAATAAGATCATCACCGAGGAAAACAACGGAACCACGCTCCTTACTGACGATGGCATATATCTTGACATCTTCGTCAATTTCGAGATGCGTTACATACAGATTCTCGCTTACACGGAAGCCTAAAAAGCCCTCTTCGGAGGGTGCAATGTTTAACCAATTAAAGTAGAGATTATGGAAGAAAAAATCGAAAAATTCAAGGAGTTGATGAAAGCAAAGCATAACTGCCAGTTTTGCCTTGACCATGTTACAGGAAATGCGGACATGCACGGATTGGTGTATTGGGCAGAAAGAGTCGAAAAATTGAGACAGGAGGTAGCAGAGATGCTTTAGCCAAACAAGCCTGCCAGGAATGGCGGGCATCAAGTTAAACCAAAACATTAAGATTATGAATAGAAAAGAATTGAAAGACAAGATTGACGAGTTGTGTTCAACTGCAAAGATGGAGCTTGCATGCACCATCCGCGAGACTATGAGAGAGCACGGAATCCTCAGCAAAGAACTGAAGCGTCCGGTTATGTGCAGCGACAAGATCTTCGAAGCTGTCCTCATTGAAACTAACGGCGAGGATACCGCTATCCCGGCTATCACGCTCCGTTTAATGAGCTACAAAAGAGTGGCGAAGAGAGTGTCCTCTACGGATTTCGAGATGGACTTCGAGTCGCTCGCCAGTATTGCCTACGAGCTAAACAACGAGCTCGAAAGTTAATTTAGCGTTAAAAAACGGCAAAGGTGATGGTTTATATTATAAACTTTGTTACCTTTGCACTATAAACCAAAAAGTTAGAATTATGACAGAAGAATTAAGAATCAAGACAAGAGACTGGGAACGACTGTTAAGCCCTGTTCAGCAGGAGAAGTACAAGCTCGCTATCAAGCAGGGATGGTTTTCGGACTATCACAGCAACGCATGGAGGCACAACACCTTCTACGGAGCTTACATCTGGAAGTATCCGAAGTTCATCAAGGTCGTGAGAATGTTCGATGAGCTGTTGGGCCACAAACCATTGTGGGAAGACATCACCGACGACAACCTCCGTGACCTCTTTGAGAAGATCAAGGAGAACTATGCTCCAAACTCCGCAAAGACCGTATGCGCCACCATCAAGGCGGTGATACGTGAGAACGATGCGACGAAGGAGATTAACAGCCCTACGTTCGGAAAGATACTCAGAACGAAGGCTGTTCCTGTCCAGTCCGTCTATCTCTCGGATGAGGAGATAAACAGAATCATCAATTACAATCCAAGAGGACAGACGAAGAGATATGTTCAGCGCATGTTCCTAATGGAATGCCTCTGCGGCGCACGTTACAGCGACTGCCAGAGAATAACTCCCGAGAACATAGACGACACCGGTCACTTCATTGTCTATGTGGCACAGAAGACCAAGACAGAGGTCAGGGTTCCTCTTCACAAGAAGCTCCGTCCGTTTCTTGTAAGCGGCACGGGGCCAGAGCCTCTCCCTGGCGAAATCAGCGAGATGACCTTCAATAGAACCCTTCGTGATATCTGCCGTGAATGCGGAATAGATACGAACACGAAGGTATTCAAGGCAGGCAGGGAAGAGACGGGAAAGAAATACCGCTTCATATCCTCGCACACCGGCAGACGTTCGTTCGCAACGAATCTTTCCAAGAAAGGCGTACCATTGGAACAGATCGCCGTCATGATGGGCCATCTATCAAACGGCAAACCTAACATTCAGATGACGATGCGCTACATCGTCGGAAAGACGGAAATCGACAGCAACACCCTCAAGCTATTCGGAGTCTATGATAAGGACGACGACGAGCCAGATGAGGGACTAAGCCAAACTGGAGGTGGCAAGTAGCCATCTCCTGCCATTGTTTAACCAATTAAAGTTTTTAGAATTATGTTAGAAGGATTTACAGAAGAAGAGTTGCAGAACATGGCGTACGATTGCCAGAAGAAGTACGAGAAGAAGGAGGTCGAGACCCTTAAGAAAGTACTCACTGGTGAGATAACATCCAACGCCCAGATGATTGAGGCACTGGAAGACCTCAACAGAGATTACCTCGACGAGGCAGACGACTACGAGGATTGCCCTACAGACCTCAACCCTAGCACCATTACCTGCTACAAGGAGGCAGAGGAGAGAGGTGACAGCGTTGTTGAGACTACGTATGCGATTCTGAGAATCTTCGGAATCTTCGCAGAAGAGAAGAAGCTGGTATTCACCAATGACAAGGGACAGCCATGCGATGAGAACGGCATCCTGCTCTCAGAAGACCTGGAGCATCGAGTGTTCGAGGTCATCAAGGGAGGCAAGCAAGACAACTAGCCAAAACCGGGGAGTAGCAATACTCCCTGCCAAAGATACTTTCCATATTAAATGGGGCTGCGCTATCGGCCATACGGGCGGTGAATTAAATAATGTTTCGTCCTCTCTTGCCCGTGAGGGTAGGAGAGGATTTTAAAAACGGCCCCGATTAGCCAAACCAAGGAGCTTCGGCTCCTGCCAATTAATAACCAAGCCCTACGCAACACGGTTAAGCGAATGTATATGAGTGAAATCTAGTAGTAAAGATTCTTATGATAGCCGGAAATATTGCCGCTGTTATATCTGCATTGGCTGTCCTCTACAATCTAGGCGCAGCAATATTTGACTCAGATCTCAAGGCTTATGCCGCAATAGATAGAATCCCCATCGGTATTGCTTCCTTTCTATCATCCGTCGTACTCATCGGTTTCGCGTATATCGTAAAACATGTGTGCGAAGTCAAGGATTAATTCATACAACTAGCCGCTTATCACTTTGCAGATAGGCGGCTATTTTATTAAAAGTCACCACTGAAAACACACCAAAAACAACCATTTTATCTTAAAAAATGTAAATGTAAATATTCAATACTTTAATGAATGGCACAAATTTCTGTTTTTACTTCAACCGAAATTCATAGCTAAATCAGACGTTTCTGGATTTTTGTTTTTACTTTTTACTTGAATGGGTGTATTTATGACAAAAATCAGACATTTGGCAGGTAATAAAAAACATTGTACTTTTGCAATGCAAGTGAAAAGTGTAGAGGCTGAGTAGTAAGCACGAAAGGATTCATAAACGCTATTCGGATTGGCAACCGTATGAGCGATCACATATGCCAAAAATATAACTCCGATGGACTAACCTCTACCTCTGGTCCATTGGAGTTTTTAATTTTAAATGAGGTAATGAAAAATATCAGAATAGGAATTAAGCAGGCACAGATTGCACTGAGCGATGACAATCGTTTAGTAGCATTTTGCTTTGCCCTTAAGATAAAGTTCCTGTTCCGTTCTTCAGACCTTCATTTCGGAACAACGAACCAGGCAGCGAAGGCTCTTGGTTTCAACAAGAAAGATTTTAAGCGATACCTGGATTCTGCTGTTGAGTTCGGTTATTGCCGTATAGATACGAACAGGTTCGGTGTGAGAAGAATCATAGCGAACAAGATTCACGAGAGTTACAATTATAGCTACAAGACAAGAAGAGGGGAAATAAGCAAACTCAGCCTACCGAACCTTAAGGGGCTTGTGCGCAAGGTTGTCGTGAGTAACAAGATTAATGTTATCGAAGAAGTCATCAATACGCATGGTAGAGCCATTAACGGGCACTCGATTAAAAGTGTACGCAACGCCCGTAAGATGGAAGCTCGTATGTTGAAGAAACCATTCGATGAGAAGTACACCGGAAGTTACTCAAACTCCAAGATGGCACAAGACATTAACGGCACGTTGTATCAGGCGAGAAAAGCCGTCAAGTCTCTCGTTAAGTCAGGAGCAGTACAAAAGATAATCCAATGCACGGAAGCGAACGTTGATGCGTGCTTATGCACAAACAACCAGAATTTCCGCACAGCAGATGGAACACTCATTGTCATCTCTGCAAAATACAGAAAAGGGCAACTTAGATGTGCCAACAAATACAAGACCCTCAAGAGTCAGATTTCGAAGGCAAAAAGTGGTTCTAATCAGAAGAAAATCGAGAGAAAAATGGTAGTGGGTAAAAAGTAACATATAATAATAGTAGTGGCAGAGGGAGACTTCGAGGGAGTGCGCCTGAGCCTTTTAAAAAAAAGAATATTAACGTCATAAATTGTAGAGATTATGAGAAAAGATATTGTTAGAGATACTCCATCATTGGAGGAGTTTTGTAACTACATAGAGAGAAAGGGCTATGATATCGACCCGTTTGCTCTCTATAAAGAGTTCGAGGCTAGAGACTGGACCACCGCGAAAGGCGTTCGTACTAAGTCGTGGACAGCATTGGTTGATGCTAGAAATAGTGTCGTGAGCCAAAGAAGAAAGAACGACCAGGCGGTTCTTCTCGGCATTCCAAAGCAGAGAAAGCGTGAAAGCAAGCAGAAATACCAAAGAAGGGTAGCCAATGCTAGGACAAAAGCTGTAAGAATGAACTACGACGAGTTCTTGCAGGATCCTCGCTGGTTCTCATTCAGACAGTTTGTATTTGCCGTTCGTGGTCACAAGTGTGAGGTTTGCGGTTCTACGGAGCGATTGCAGGTACACCACGTAGGTTACAAGAAAGGTTTACTCCCATGGGAATATACCTGCAACGAAGTTAAGGTGCTTTGCCGTAATTGTCACGCAAGAGTTCATGGCAAGTATGAAGAATAAAATTAAAGGTGAGAAAATCTCACCTTTTAAAACCGACCGAAAATCGGTTTTAAATATAAACAAAAATCTACATACGCAAAATTCTGCCTATGTACTTAGATAAATATATTGAGATTATGAATAAGAAACTAAGATTGCTGGTGACTGCAAAGTGTCACAACAAGTGCCCTATGTGCTGCAACAACCAGTTCGACTTCGAGAAGATTCCGGTAGTTGACAGATTGGACTATGATGAGATTAGTATCACTGGTGGAGAACCTCTTCTGCCGGATTGCAACGGAAAGACAATGTGGCTTGCTCACGGAATCAGAAACGTATTCCGTACGCTCGGAATCCCTGCACCAAGACTTTTCCTCTATACGGCATGGGTTGATTACAGAACACTCCGCAATCGCAGCTATGACTTCGACGGAATCTGTCTCACGCTCCACAGCAAGCTCGATGTGGTAAAGTTCGTTGAAATGAATGATGTGATGCTTAGACACAAGAGAAATAGATGGCAGGACAATGGTTTCAATCCAGACTGTTCCCTCCGTCTCAACCTCTTCGCAGACATGAAGGCTCTTCTCCCTAAGGACATCGACCTGTCTATGTGGAAGGTGAAGGACATGGAGTGGGTGAAGGATTGCCCGGTTCCGGATGGCGAGGACTTCCGAAGAATCAAGGAGCTGTTCTAGAATATAGTTAAAAAATAGATACAATGAAGAAAATCAAATGGAAAAT
>ERZ1026878.1038-NODE-1038-length-18390-cov-7.409708_pt1 | contig 18390 bp, 19 predicted proteins | sample MGYA00380169_ERZ1026878 | MGnify/ENA primary metagenome ERZ1026878 (study PRJEB33269, sample SAMEA4719805) | human gut metagenome | biome: human-associated habitat; feature: organic feature; material: feces | place: Cameroon | collected 2013-10 ...
AGATAGCCATAATTTATGACATAGAGAAAACTATTATTTTAAAAAAATCTAAATGAGGAATCTTTCCCTATCACGAGAGAAAAAAACAGGAAACCCCACATGCAAAATGCATAATTATAACAAAATTCTTATTTTTTAAAATTTCTTTAATTCCTCATAGATTCTTTGTACAGGAAGTCCCATGACATTGAAGTAGCTTCCCTTCAAACTCGTACAACCGATATAACCTATCCATTCCTGAATGCCATAGGCTCCAGCCTTATCAAACGGTTTGTAATGCCCTACATAATAGTCTATCTCCTCCTTTGACAGCTTCTTGAAAGTAACCTCCGTAACGACCGAGAATTGTCGCTGTTTTTCCAGAGAAGTGATACAGACACCCGTCACCACATGATGGGTCTTTCCGCTCAGCATTTCCAGCATTCTGCTCGCATCCGCAGCATCCTTCGGTTTTCCCAGAATGATCCCCTTTCCTTCCTGGTCATTCTGTTCTTCACCGCTTGGTGCTATCACTACCGTATCAGCAGTAAGTATCAACAATTCAGGATTTCCATCCGAAGGTTGCTGATGATTGATGGAAGTTTCCTGATGACTGATGGCAGAATCAAGCAGTGGGCGGTATGCCTGTGCTTTTTTCACGGCTATATACTGGGCTGTATCGTATGCAGGTAGAGATTCCGGAAAACTTTCGTCTATACCCTGAATGACCTTCACTTCGAAAGGAATGTCGAGACCAGCTAAAAGTTCCTTGCGTCGAGGCGAATTACTTGCCAATATGATTCTAAAATTCTTCATACGTTTCGATTTATTGATGAATTACCATCCGAAAGCCTTTGCTCCAGACAACCATTTTCCCTGTGCACGAAGCACCTGTTCCACGACATCTCTGCCACAGCCTTCACCACCATTGCAGGAAGATACATAAGTAGAGATTTCCTTGATGTCGGAACATGCATCAGCAGGACAACAAGGACATCCGCATTCTCTCATCACCTCGTAATCAGGAATATCATCACCAACGTAGATGATTTCCTCGTTCGTCAACTGATATTTCTCCAGAAACTCACGATAGGTCTTGATTTTAACGGCACAACCCATATAAATATCCTCTACGCCCAATCCCGCATAACGAAGACGGATGGCCTCTGATTTTCCACCCGTGAGTATCACTATGCGTAAATCTGATTTCTGCGCCAACTGGATGGCATATCCATCCTTAATGTTCACCGTACGCAAAGGCTCACCTGCAGGAGAAAGGGTTAGCGTTTGGCAAGAAAGCACACCATCTACATCAAAGACTATGGCCTTGATCTTATTTAAATCATAATTTATCATATCTGTTTAAACTTCTATTTTTTACTGAAACGATGATTACTATTTCTTACTGAAACGATGGATACCTAAGCTCAGGCGCTCATAGATATCCTTGATCTGAGGCTGATCCTTCAACAGGGCAGCCTGCATACGAATCACATTTTCGTCAAACCGTACAGCTGGCCCCGTCTGTGCCTCCCTTGGAGAAAGTTCATGTACTTTCCTGGCTGTCTCATCTATCAGCGGCAGCATCACATCAAACGGAACACCGTGGTCTGCCAGGATTTTCTCACTGATAGCATAACAGTGGTTGACAAAATTGCAGGCAAAAACAGCTGAAAGATGCAAGTACTTACGGTCAGCACTCGACAATTCATATACTCTCCCACTCAACTCATGCGCCATATCAGCTATCACTGTATGAGCATAGTCATCATTTGCCTCTATAAAACAAGGAATCTCAGAAAAGTTCACTTCCTTGCTTTTAGAGAAAGTCTGCATGGGATAAAATACACCATAATGGATTGCCATCCCTTCAAAGACGTTCATATCCATAGAACCGGCAGTATGCAGGAAGATCTTGGTTTCCTTCCCCTTGCAAAGCCGTGGCAGCAATTCACCCAAAACAGAGTCTTTAACGGAAACAATATACAAATCGGCATCCGCACGCACCTGTTCTATATCCGTTACGGGTGCTCCACCAGCAATCTGAGCCAAGGCAGTTGCCGACTCCACGGTTCTACTAAACACCTGCACGATATCATGACCGGCAGCCAAAAGCGCCTTCCCCAAGTTGGTGGCCAGATTACCAGCCCCTATCAAAACTATCTTCATGATTTACCTTCAATTATCTGAGTTATTACTTTATACCTTATTATATATATAGGGATACACACATATATGAACAAAGGTTACCGAACAGACTGACTATTCGATAACCTTATTCAATAATGCCACGCCACGCTCTGTACAAAATCCACGTATAATAACCAAGAAATAATTGTCGAACATTTCCTGCATACTATACTTCTTGTAGAGCTGGTTATGCATAATTTCACTCATGGAGGCACTGAGAAGTTCCATCGTAAGGCTATAGTCAATATCCTGACGGAAGAGCCCTTCCTCTACACCCGCCTTCAGGAATTTTACCCTATCCGCAAATTCGCGTTCATGCTCCTGATTGAAAAACTCAATCACCCGAGGCATACGGTGAATTTCCTCATAAAAAGCAACCCCCACCATACTATTCACCTCCATCTGCAGCTTATAGAAATAGCCGATAATATCCACTACATTATGAGCCCCATTGCAGGAGTAGGCCTCCAACTTTTCCCTCATCTCTAGGTTTTTGATTTTCAAGCCAGCAAGGAGCAGTTCCTCTTTATCACCAAATATTTCATATACGGTACGCTTAGACACATGAAGCCCTTGTGAGATTTCATCCATCTTCACAGCCCTAACACCACGCTTGTAAAATTCACCCATGGCATAGTCGATGATTCTACTTTTCAATTCCTTGCGATATTCATTAATTTCGACCATTTTTTTGCTCTGTCTAAGTTTTTTTGTGCAAAGATACAAAAAAAAACAAAAAACCTACGCAATTTAACTGGTTTTTTATTACCTTTGCACAAAAATACCAAAATGTGCACAAAATGCATAAAAATCGTAAGAATTTAAAACTTTAAACTAACATATTATTATGGTAAAGATTACAAAGGAGGCGGCTCTTGCCTATCACGTAAATGGCCGTCCTGGAAAAATCGAGGTTAAGCCAACTAAGCCATACCATACTCAGACGGATTTGAGTTTGGCTTATTCACCTGGTGTAGCATTTCCATGTCTTGAGATTCAGCAGAATCCAGACGATGTTTACAAGTACACAGACAAGGGTAACCTTGTAGCCGTTATCAGCAACGGTACTGCTGTGCTCGGTCTTGGCGATATCGGCGCCATGAGCGGTAAGCCTGTAATGGAAGGTAAGGGATTACTCTTCAAGATTTATGGTGGAATCGATGTCTTTGATATCGAGATTGACGAAAAAGACCCAGAAAAATTCTGTGAAGTTGTAGAGCGCATTGCTCCATCTTTCGGTGGTATCAACCTGGAGGATATCAAGGCTCCTCAGTGTTTCTACATCGAAGAGCGTCTGAAGAAGACTCTCGACATCCCTGTGATGCATGACGACCAGCATGGTACAGCCATCATCTCTGCAGCAGGTTTGAAAAATGCGCTTGAGGTTGCAGGTAAGGACATCGCCAAGGTGAAAATCGTTGTCAATGGTGCCGGTGCTGCTGCCATCAGTTGTACCAAGCTCTATGTAGCTCTCGGTGCTAAGGTGGAAAATATCCTGATGCTCGACTCCAAGGGTGTGATTACAAGCGACCGCGAAAACCTCACTGAACAGAAGAAGATCTTTGCCACAGACCGTCGCGACGTTCATACTCTGGAAGAAGCTATCAAGGGTGCTGATGTTTTCGTAGGCTTGAGCAAGGGTAACGTACTCTCTCAAGATATGTTGCGCTCTATGAACGACAACCCTATCGTATTCGCACTTGCCAACCCTGTGCCTGAAATCAGCTACGAGGACGCAATGGCAAGCCGCCCTGACGTTCTGATGTCAACAGGCCGTTCTGACTATCCAAACCAGATCAACAACGTAATCGGTTTCCCATATATCTTCCGCGGTGCACTCGACGTTCACGCACGTGCCATCAACGAAGAAATGAAGTTGGCAGCTGTACACGCTATCGCTGACCTGGCCAAGCAGCCGGTTCCTGATGTAGTCAATGAAGTTTATCATGTCAACGACCTTACATTCGGTCCTAAATACTTCATTCCAAAACCAGTTGACCCACGTCTGATTACTGAGGTGAGTGCAGCTATCGCAAAGGCAGCTATGGACAGCGGTGTTGCCCGCACTCCTATCACCGACTGGGAGGCATACAAGCAGCACCTGCGCGAGTTGCTCGGTCAGGAGACCAAGTTGACCCGCAAACTCCATGATACAGCCCGCCTGCATCCACAGCGCGTGGTATTTGCTGAAGGTGGCAACCCAACTATGTTGAAGGCAGCCGTTCAGGCCAAGACAGAAGGCATCTGCGAGCCAATCCTCTTGGGTAATCCAGACCGTCTGAATCGTGTAGCTACCCGCTTGAAACTTGATTTGACTGGCATCCAGATTGTAGATATGCGTGCTGACAACGAGCAAGGTCGCCGTGCTACATTTGCTAAACACTTGGCAGAGAAGAGAGCACGCGAAGGCTATACATTCGAGGAGGCTTACGACAAGATGTACGAGCGCAACTACTTCGGTATGTCTATGGTAGAGCAAGGTGATGCTGATGCTTTCATCACTGGTCTTTACACTAAATATTCCAACACCATCAAGGTGGCAAAGGACGTGATCGGCATCCGTGAGGGCTACAACACCTTCGGAACCATGCACATCCTCAATACGCAGAAGGGCATCTTCTATATTGCTGACACCCTCATCAACCGCCACCCAGACCAGGATGTACTCGTGGATATCGCTAAGTTGTCTGCTGGTACAGTGAAGTTCTTCAATGAGGAACCGGTGATGGCAATGCTGAGCTATTCTAACTTCGGTACCGATGCACAGGGTTCACCTGTCAAGGTAAAGAATGCCGTAGATGCAATGCAGAAAGAATTCCCTGATTTGGCAATTGATGGCGAGATGCAGGTGAACTATGCACTCAACAAGCAGTTGCGCGATGAAAAATATCCATTCTCTCGCCTGAAGGGTAAGGACGTCAACACATTGGTATTCCCTAACCTCAGCAGCGCCAACGGTGCTTACAAGCTCTTGCAGGCATTGAGTCCTGAGGCTGAAATTATCGGTCCTATCCAGATGGGTCTTAACAAGCCTATCCACTTCACCGATTCTGAGAGCAGCGTACAGGATATCGTCAACATCACAGCTGTAGCTGTAATTGACGCATACGTCGAGAAGATCAAGAACAACAAATAGTATCAATTACTATATCCAATAAAAATAAGGGTGTGTCATGGATTGTGACATACCCTCTTTTTTATAAATACAAATCTTGTTAATGATATTCCATACTATTCACACAAAAAAAACGTCATGATCGTAATTTTAACACTATGAAAACAATACAGAAACAAATTATTCAAAATTATGAGATAGATCAAGGAAACACTGATTTTTTAGTTAAAACCAGTTAAATATTCGTGAAATACAAGTAAAAGGCAAAAAGTGGAGAAAAAAAGGCAAAAAAATATTTGGTGGAATAAATAAAAAGCATTACCTTTGCCATCGTTATCCTGAAAACAATCTTTTTACCTTAAAGGAAACTAATACCTATTGAAGATTTGGAGCGGTAGCCTGTGAAGGTCATCGCTTTTTTTTGCACTAAATTTTCCATCATCCCTTGCGCAAACCTCCCAAGCGCACATCCAATTATTTATACATTTCATACAATATGTAAAAAAAGAAAATATATCATATTGCATTCTCATCATCAAGGAGAAAATACCATACCCCCTACCCACTTTTATTTTTCCCTGGGCAAGCAAAAATTTCTCCGTGGGCACGCAGAAAAAAAATCATGGGCAGACAGCAAAAAACAAATCAGCTATAAAACCACATTCAAACAAAGGCAAAAAAATTATCCTTCAAGGAAAAAAATTGCCATCAGATAGCAAAATAGTACATACAAACCGGACTTTAAAAGATTCCATCAAGAAAGAGCAAATATTCCATTACTTATATGGATTTATTTAGATTTTGGAAAAACTACAATATTATTTTGTAATTTTTCCAATTTTTATTTGGCGGTTTCAAAAATTCTTTCTATCTTTGCAATCGAAATTAAAAAGCAACAGAATATGAATAATGGCAAAGTGGCATACAATAGACTTATCGAATGCGATATCCGTCCGTCGGTTCAGAGAATTGCTATCATGGATTATCTCCTGACGCATCCTATTCATCCGACTATCGATGATGTCTACCAAGAACTGTATAAGACTATACCTACACTCAGCAAGACTACAGTATATAATACGCTGAGAATGATGAGCGAGAAAAATGCTGCTCAAATGATTACCATTGACGAGCATCGTGTGTGTTACGACGGAAACACAACTCCTCATGTTCATTTCTTCTGCAAGAAATGTGGAAAAGTGATTGACCTCTTCGATGAGAAGGCACCCAAGATGACCAAACAAAAGGTGATAGAGGGGAATATCGTAGATGAACAACAACTCTACTACAAGGGAATTTGCGCTGATTGTGCTAAACTCAACCAGGAAAAGAAGCACAAGGCAAAATAAGCAGAGCTACCGCCAGACATCACATTGACACATTATTATATAGTATATACAAAAACAGAAATAGAATTATTAACTTATAAAACAAGAACATTATGAAGAAGAAATTTATTTGCACCGTATGTGGATACATCTATGAAGGAACAGAAGCACCTGAGAAGTGCCCTATCTGTAAGGCTCCTGCTGACAAGTTCAAGGAGATGGAAAGTGCAGTTGACGATGATTTGACTTTCGCAACTGTTCACGTACTGGGTCAGGCTTATAAGGATGGCGTCAACGAGGACGTAATCAAGGGTTTGAAGGACCATTTCAACGGCGAGTGCGGTGAGGTTGGTATGTATCTCGCTATGGCACGCCAGGCAGACCGTGAGGGTTATCCAGAAATCGCAGAGGCTTACAAGCGTTATGCTTTCGAGGAGGCTGATCACGCTTCTCGCTTTGCAGAGCTTCTCGGTGAGGTTTTGGGTGATACCAAGAGCAACCTTGAGGCACGTATCGCTGCAGAAAAGGGCGCTTGCGAGGACAAGTTCCGCATTGCCAAGTTGGCTAAGGAGCAGGGTTCTGATGCAATCCACGATACAGTACACGAGATGGCTAAGGATGAGGCTCGCCACTGCGCAGGCTTCGCTGGTCTCTACAAGAGATATTTCAAATAATACATTACATATCTCATTAATTTGTACCTGATATAAGAGAGTTCATGTTAGGAAACAGGTTTTTGAGCATAAGTAATAAGATGAAGAATTCGAGAGGGCTTGTCGGGAAACTGGCAAGCCCTCGTTTTATTGTACAAGCTCCAATCTGCCAACGAATATAATAATCCCTTCATTCTCTCATTTTTTGGGATTAAAATTTGGGAGTATAAAAAAATAATAGTATTTTTGCCATACGAAACCAAAGAAACAGGATTATGAAAGAAAACAACATAGAAAAATTAGTTGGCGAGAACCTCAACTTCGTGAAATCAGTAGCCAACAAATATGTGGGTAAAGGTGTGGAATTCGACGATTTGGTAAGCGAAGGCTACATCGCCATGCTGCAGGCTGCCCAGAAGTTTGAAGCCGACCGCGGCACCAATTTCGTAGGTTATGCAGCCCCATTCATCCGCAAGGCTATGGAACATGCCATCACGCAGCAAAGCGGTGTATGCCGTGTTCCTAAAAGCGACCGCAAGTTGATGACACGTTCTGCAAACATCGCAGTATCTATTGATGCTCCACTGAGCGAGGGCACTCACTATACCCTACTCGACATTCTGATCAACAAAGATGCCTTGATAGCAGACGAGAGCACCGTATTCCAACAGATGATGGACGACTTGCAGAACTGCATCGCCACATTGGATGAAAGAGAACAGGAAATCATCCGAAAATTCTATGGAATAGGCATCGCCCATATCACTCTGGCTGAAATCGCAGAAGATATGAATCTGAAACGGGAAAGAGTAAGACAGATCAGAGACAAGGCGATTCGAAAGATTGGGAAAAATGCAAAGACCAAAATCCTCAAGAGCTTCTTGAGAAAGTAATTGCAATCTGAAATAAAGGGATTTAATATATGAGTCTATCACAAAATAGAATAATTCCCTTTTGAAAGAAATCATAGTCTTTATTCATCAGATTACGATCGAATAAAAACACAAAAGCCAATTGGCCGTATTTCAACAACAGAAATGCAACCAATTGGCTTTTATTCTATAGAAATATATTATTTCTGCTTAAAGCGCGAATTTTGCAAGATATGTTCCCCAGAATTATTCACATCTACTTGGTAATGTGATCCAGGCGATACTGGCGTGGTGTAACACCCAGACGCTTGTAGAAATTAGAGTAGAAACTCTGGCGAGTGCTGAAACCAGCCATCTCAGCAATGTCCTCAATTGTCATGTTCAGATAGCGCTTGTCCGTCAAAAGTGACATTGCATCGTTCACACGGTAATCATTTACCAACTCAGGGTAGTTCTTGTGGAAACGAGTAGCACAAACAGCAGATACATATCTCGAATTGGTATGCAAATCCTCTGCCAACTTACGTGTATTATAATCTTTGTCCTTGTATTTACCTTCAGTAACTACAATTCTCAAAATCTCATCACGTAAGCGGTCTTTAGTCTCTTCACTCAGAAGCGTTTGGTATCGCGCATTCTTTTCTTTCTTGGGGGTAATATTATACTTAGCCATAATGTTATGTTGTTAATATCATAAAATTTGTTTGTTTCTTTCGCAAAGATAGTCTTTTTTCGCTAAACATCCAAATTTTTTTTACTCTTTTTTGAAATTTAAGTCAAATAAATTGCTTATATGAAAGAAATTGAGTAATTTTGCAGAAAATACGAGCCATATTATGGCTTGTTGAATATCTAAAAATATATCTATGATGAATGATATACAACATGTGATTTACTCAGACATCATCTTAGTATATCACAAGCCTACATGTGTATGGATTATAAAATAGGTATATTATAACATATAATAATGTGTAACAGCTATTAAATTTGGCAGAATGAAACAGATTAAGCGTTTTTTCAAGATATATCTCATATTGGTAGTGCTGTTTGTGCTGCAGAAGCCATTGTTCATGCTTCTAACTCATGCATCAGCAGCCCAGCCTTTAGAAGATCCATTCAGTACTATGCTGGCCGTCATCTGGCACGGTTTGCAGCTGGACCTCTCCATGGCGGGATACCTTACGGCCATCCCTGCCCTGCTGCTTCTTGCCTCTATCTGGATCAAGGAAGAAATCATACGTCCTGTATTCTCCATCTATTTTGGCATCATTGCTGTGTTTATGAGTTTCTGCTTCGTGCTCAACATAGCCCTGTATCCCTATTGGAATTTTCCTTTGGACAGTACTCCGCTCTTCTATTTCTTCACGTCACCTGCCGATGCCTTTGCCAGCACAAGCATCTGGGTGGACCTGTTAGGATTTATCTGTCTGATACTCTGTGCTGCAGCCATCTGGTTCGTGCTCTCACTGACCATCAGGGAAAAGAAAAAGCGCAGATATGGTTCTTATAGCCGACCATATAGTACTTCAAGTGATTTTGACAGACACCGTGGGCGCACTTCCATCATCATGTTGCTGCTTACAGGCCTGCTATTCCTTCCTATCAGAGGAGGCGTAACGGTTTCTACCGCCAATACCGGCAAAGTATATTTCAGTCAGAATAGTTACGTAAACCATTCGGCAGTGAACCCGATGTTCAGTCTGATGGAGTCTCTTGCTCATCAGGAGAATTTCGCTGAGCAGTATCGCTTCATGGACGAGAAGGAAGCAAATAAGATTTTCGCCACCATGACCAGTCAAAGCGATGAAAATACCTATCCACTGCTCAAGCCAGAGGCCATGAGAGGAACACCCGATATACTTCTCGTGATCATGGAAAGCTTCGCCAGCGACCTCATGCCGTCTATGGGAACACAGAAGGATGTGGCTGTACAACTGGACTCAATAGCCCGCCAGAGTATACTCTTCACCCGGTTCTATGCCAACAGTTTCCGCACCGATAGAGGACTGGTTTCCATCCTGAGCGGTTATCCAGCGCAGCCTACTACCAGCATCATGAGGTATCCTGCCAAGACAGCCCATCTGCCTTCCATCGCCAGATCATTGGTCAACCAGCGTCATTATCAGACCTCTTATTATTATGGAGGAGATGTGGATTTCGCCAACCAGCGTTCCTACCTGATATCACAGGGATTCCAGAAGATTATCTCGGATGCAGATTTTCCAATAGATGAAAAGCTCAGCAAATGGGGCGTTCACGATCATCTGGTAGCCAACAGACTGATGGATGACATCCGAAAGGAGCAGAACGGAGCTCCGAAATTCAGAGTTTTCCAGACCTCCAGCAGTCATGAGCCTTTCGAAGTGCCTTACCGCAGACTGAAAGACCAGCGACTCAATGCCTTCGCATATACAGACAGTGTGGTGGGAAGCATCATCAGGCAATACAGTAAACTGCCACGCTGGAAGAACACGATCGTAGTGTTGGTGCCAGACCATGTGGGAGCCTATAAAGAGCATCTGGACAATTTCGACAGAAGCCGCTATCAGATACCGCTTATCATAGCCGGTGGCGCCATCGCCAAACCGATGAAGATCAATCTGATAGGAACCCAGCACGACATTGCAGCTACGCTCTTAGGACAGTTGGGTATCAAGCACGATGACTTCCTGTTCTCCAAGAACATGCTGAGCGATGCCACACCGAAATTTGCCTTCTTCACCGTGCCGGATGCCTTTGGGGTCGTCACAGAAGAAAACTCAATCATATATGACAACAAGGCAGGGAAAATAGTGTATGACAAGGGCAAGAAAGGCTATAACCTGAAACGCGGCCAGGCCTACCTGCAGAAACTTTACGATGACATCAGTACAAAATAAAACTTAAACATGAACGAAATCATTAATTATCTGAATCAAATAGACACAAATATATTCCTGTATTTCAATGGTCTCCACAACCATTATTGGGATTACTTCATGACCATGTATTCTGACAGGTTTGTCTGGATACCATTCTACGCAAGCTTCCTGTATGTGATGCTGCGCAATTTCCATATCAAGGAAACAGTCACTTGTCTGCTGGTCATCGTCGCCATTATATTCATCTGCGACCAGACAGCCTCTACTCTCCTCAAACCGATGATAGGGCGCATGCGACCAAGCAACCCCGACAATCCGATTTCGTCGATGGTGCATGTCGTATTCGGGTACCGCGGTGGCAGATATGGATTTCCGTCCTCCCACTCAGCCAACGCCTGGAGTATGGCATTCTTTGCAATGTTTCTGGTGAAGCGCACCAAGCTGACGGTATTCCTCACCATCTGGGCGCTGCTGATGAGCTACTCCCGCATCTATCTCGGAGTGCATTATCCAGGCGATCTCTTTGTGGGCATGCTCATCGGACTGATTACGGCTACGGCTTCATACTATGTCTTCCGATATTTCGCAAGAAACTATACAGACAAGTTTAAGCCGGGTGGCATGCAACTCAAATATCAGAGATATCCGATATATACAGGACTTATTTCCATTTGGGTGATGCTGACAGTCAGTGGAATCTTAGCTTACATCAATTAAGAGTTAAATTTAAGCAACAATAATTTAGTTACACAAAATCTTTAACGTATGAAAAAGTCAATTATGATGGCCCTCTGCATGGGCATGTTGGTATTCGCAGCATCTTGCGACAACAAAAAGGCAGAAACTAAAGCAGAACCTGCTAAAGTAGAAGTAGAAGTTATAACAGACTCTGCATTCCAGCAGAAGGCTGCAGGTGACTATGCAAGTCTTGACCAGAAGACAGTCATCACTTTGAACAGCGACTTTACTGTTACCACAAAGAACTACAAGAAGAACTACTACAAGTGGGAGTTCATGGTACAGCCACAGGGTTCAGAAGCAAATATCATGCTCGCAAGCAAGGGTATGGATACAGATATCAAGGATCAGGCAATCATCGATGTTGAGGAAGGCAAGATCGTAGTTAACAACGAGACATTCCGCAAGGCTGCCAAGTAATTCAAAAAGAAATAGCCTATGATTGTTTTTCCATGTGCCAAGATCAACCTTGGCTTGAACATCGTAAGCAAAAGAGAAGATGGTTACCATAATCTGGAAACCGTCTTCTATCCCATCCCACTGTATGATGCATTGGAAATCAAATACATGGATGAGAAATTTCCGAGCGATACTGCCTGCGACCTGAAGGTGACAGGCAATGCTGTGGATTGTGATGAGCAGAAAAATCTGGTGGTAAAGGCTTACCATATTCTGGCAGCCGACTACCAGTTGCAACGCATCCACACTCACCTCTACAAGCATATCCCCTCTCAAGCCGGTCTTGGCGGCGGTTCTTCGGATGCAGCCTTCATGATCAGACTTCTCGATGAGCGTTTCCGTCTCAATATCGGTAATCCGGAAATGGAACGTTATGCAGCCCGACTGGGTGCCGACTGTGCTTTCTTTATCGAAGCAGAACCTGCTTATGCGGAGGGTATCGGAGATATACTGATGCCTGCAGATGGTCCTGATGGCAACCTGCATGGATACTATCTTTGTGTTGTAAAACCTGACGTTGCCGTAAGCACCAAGGAGGCTTACAGTGCCATCACCCCAAAGAAACCAGCCAAGAGCTGCCGTGATATCGTGCGCCAACCGATAGAAACCTGGAAAGAAGAACTAGTCAATGATTTCGAGGGACCTATCTTCAAGATGCACCCGGAACTGGCAGCCATCAAGCAGAAACTTTACGACCAAGGTGCAGTCTACGCCTCCATGAGCGGTAGCGGAAGTGCCCTCTATGGTATCTTCAAGGAAGAACCAAAGGGAATCGAAGAACAGTTTGACGGCATGTTCTGCGAAGTGATGAAACTGTAGCAGAAAGCTGGAATCAGATCAGTAAAGAAACTCTAAAAGGAAATAAACATGAATGAAGAAACTCATCAGAAACTGATGAAGATCAAGCGAAGTTTTCGCCTCTTAATGAGTGGTCCAACCTCTCAGTCGATGACCCAGAAAGGCTTAGGCTATAAGATCAACTGGGGTGTACCTTTCATAGAACTGAAGAAGATGGCCTTGGAATATGGCAAGGATTATGAACTGGCCATTGAACTCTGGAAGGAAGACATCCGTGAATGCAAGATTCTTGCCACCCTCATCATGCCGGCAGAGAAGATGCTGCCAGAGATCACAGACATTTGGATGGAACAGGTCAAGAGCCAGGAAATGGCTGAGATGCTGGCATTCAATCTTCTGCAGCATGTGGATTATGCTCCTGCCATTGCCTATGAGTGGATTGCCACAGACAAGACGCTTTATGAGATAGCAGGATTCCAACTGTTAGCAAGACTTTTCGCCAACGGACAGGAAGCTAACGAGAGAGGCATCAATGAGTTTCTCGACCAGGCTGCAGTTGCCTTACAAGGCGATAATATGGGTATCAAGCATGCTGCTGCCAACTGTGTATTGCGCTTTGCTGACCTCGGTGAAGAATACGAAAAGATTGCTCGCGCTGCCCTGAAGGGTATTTTTGAATTATAAAACTTAATCCAAGAAGAAAAAGAAATCCCCCGCTCCACAAGAATCACTTGATTCTGATGAAGCGGGGGAATTTTATATTCTACTATGAAAATAAAATCAGTATCATTGCAGATTTAATTCTTTTTTCCTTTTCTTTTCAGTTCCAGCTTTGGAATCTTCACTTTCTGTCCCGGTTTTATCTCAGAACATCCGTTAATGGCCTGCATATAGCATTCCATGCCAGGCCCCAAATAGTGTTTACTCAATCCTGCTAAAGTCTGACCACTCTTAGCCGTCACGGTCTTTTCTACACCCACGATACGATAAGCGCCTGTTCTGATGCGAGGATCGTTGAGATACACAGAAGCCTTTTCAGCCATTTTCACGGCATTATTAGCTTGAGCCATCCGGATGCTGTCCTGCTTGGCCTTTTTCTTCATTGCCAACTGAGCATGGTCTGTCTGCTCATTGTTTGCCTGAGCACCATTAGCCAGAGCGTTCGCTGCGTCAGTTTTATCATCCGAGGAAGCAACAGACTTCGCTGTATCCACAGGAGCAACTACCTTTGGCTTAGGTTTTGGTTGAGGCTGAGGTTTGATAGCCTTCAACTGCATCTCCATCTGCTCTTGTCGAGCCTGCATTTTGCCGTAAATAAAGGCAAACCAGCATAGGCCACCCAACAGAGCAACAAAGACCACAGATACCAAGGCGACCACATATTTTGGTATCACGAGATGGTGATGGTCTGAAGCATAAGCTTCGTCTTCATCGAGTGTCTCGTCATATTCTGGCTGCTTCTTGTTCTCCACATTCGATTGCGAAACGACAACCTTCGCCTCTGCAGGCGTTTTCTCAACGTGGGCTTCTGCTGCTTTTGGGACTTCTGCCTCTTCTTTAACTTTAGCTTCTTCCACCCTTTCTTCTGCTTCAGATTCATTTTTCTTCAAATGAGAAATCAGCATTCCAACTTCTTCCGGAATACCGTTTTCTTCAGTCTTAGAAATAGTATCATCTGAAGTTTGAGAGATATTATCTTCGGAAGTCTCAGAAATATCATCTTCTGATATCTCAGCGTTTTTCAATTCTGAAGACAAAGCAACCGTTTCTTCTGAAATCGGAGTATTTACTTCCTGAGACAGTTCATCCTTCTGTCCACCTTCCTGAGACTGCAACTCTGCATCCAACAGACTCTCTTGAGACTTCTTTGCCTCCTGAGACAGATCTTCATTCAGTTCAACCTCCTGAGAATGCTCTTCCTCCTGAGACAGTTCTTCTTTCTGAGGCTGTTCTGCATTCTGCTCCTCTTGAACCACCTCTTCATCATGGCATTCCTGCTCTTTCTGAAGCTGCAGTTGCTCTTCTTCCCTTTCCATATTGGCGAATTTCTCGTCAATATCAGAGAAATCGATACCATCATTCACCACAACGGTTTCGAATTGGGCAAAAGGTTTGTTGATGATTTCCTTCAGGATATTATCCGGAGTAAAAGAAATTTTATCGCGCCCCTCTATCAGGATTCGCTCACCGGTATTGACATCCACGCTCTCCCTATCTTTCACGGAAGTAATCTTGAAGGTACCCAGCCACTTCATTTTCAGCAACTTGTCCTCCTGGATGCCGTCACCAGCAACCTCAAACATGGTGGCAATAAAGCGCTCAGCCTCAGCCTGGGTAAGTCCACGCTTGCTGGCAACAGCCTTAGCCAAAACAGACAAACTCGACTTACTCATCTTCCTCCCCTCCATTATTTATTTTTTCCTTGACGGAAGCAACAGGTCGGAATCCGAGTACAAGTTTCGGAGGAACCAGCTGGCGCTTCTTCGTAAGCGGATTGACCACTACACGCTCCAGTCGTTTCTTCACCTCAAAGGTGCCGAAATCAGGAATCGTCACCTGTTCGCCCTCTTCAAACTGAGTTATCATCGCATCAATCACCTTTCTCACAAGGCGTTGAGTATCCTCCTGTGAGAAACCGGTTTTGCGAGCCAGCTCAGCGATGTATTGTTTATTGTTCATCTTATATCAATTCTCCATAAAAGATCCTTAGACCAATTCTCCATACAGATCAAACTCTTCACTTGAAGTAATCTTCACGTCATAGAAGTTACCCACTCTCAGTCGCTTGGTGGCAGGAATCAGCACCTCAGGATCCACCTCAGGAGAGCAGAATTCCGTTCTACCGATATAATAGTCGCCTTCCTTGCGATCGATGATGACCTTGAGCACCTTGCCCACCTTTTCTGCTTCCACTTCAGCACTGATATCCTGCTGAAGCGCCATCAACTGATCCAGTCTGCTCTGCTTCACTTCCTCCGGAACATCATCTTCATAATGCTTGGCACTGTAGGTACCTTCCTCTTCAGAATAAGCGAAAGCACCCATGCGCTCAAACTTCGCCCATTTCACGAACTCCATCAGTTCCTGGAAATCCTCCTCAGTTTCTCCCGGGAAACCGACGAGCAGAGTGGTTCGGATATGAATGCCCGGCACCTTTTCTCTGATAGCCTGTATCAGTTCCATCGTCTCCTTCTTGGTTACATGGCGATGCATACGGTCGAGCATGTGGTCACTGATATGCTGCAGTGCGATATCGAGATACTTGCAAACATTTGGCTTTTCGCGCATCACATCAAGCAAATCCATCGGGAACTGGTTTGGATAAGCATAATGCAGGCGAATCCACTTGACACCAGGGATATCAGCCATGTCGGAAATCAAATCCGTGATATGATGCTTACCATCGATATCAAGCCCATAATAGGTAAGTTCCTGGGCGATAATCTGGAATTCCTTCACACCATCCGCTACCATTTCGCGAACTTCCTGTAGGATTTCCTCCTTCGGGCGGCTTACATGCTTGCCAGTAATAATCGGAATAGCGCAATAGGCGCAATGGCGGTCGCATCCTTCGGAAATCTTCACGTAAGCATAGTGTCGTGGTGTGGTGAGATGGCGACGACCATTACAAGCAGGCACCTCAGCCTTTCCCAGTTCACTGAGAAGAAGCTTGTAGTTATACTTGCCGTAAAACTTATCAACTTCAGGAATTTCAGCTTCAAGTTCTTTCTGATAACGCTGTGAGAGACAACCCATGACATAGAGTTTTCTAACCTTACCTTCTTGCTTGCGCTGCACAAATTCCAGGATCGTATCAATGCTTTCCTGCTTGGCATCCCCGATGAATCCACAAGTATTGATGACTGCGATTTCACCCTGTGGGCGCTTGGAATCGTGCACGCAGTGATAGCCGTTTGCCTCAAACTGCTTCATCAGCAACTCGCTGTCCACCAGATTTTTGGAGCAGCCCATCGTAATTATATCGATTTCGTTCTTTTTCACGTTTTCTTAATCTACCGTTTTATTTCTAATTTTTGAAAATCACCAAGCCGTCTTATAGAGAGGACCTTGTTCCGTTTATATAGAGAGAAGAAAGACAGACGCGTCTTTGTATTTCACTGAAAATAGTCCTTATCATTAGAAAGAGGACTTAGTCTTTCTTGAAGAGAGAATCTACAAATTCTTTCTTATTGAAGAGCTGCATATCCTCCATTCCCTCACCCAGTCCGATGTACTTCACAGGCACCTTCAACTGGTCTGAGATCCCGATTACCACACCACCTTTGGCAGTACCATCAAGTTTGGTGATAGCCAAGGATGTAATGTTAGTGACTGCGGCAAACTGCTTAGCCTGCTCAAACGCATTCTGTCCGGTACTGCCATCGAGCACAAGCATCACCTCATCAGGAGCCTCAGGCAAAACCTTCTTCATGACATCCTTGATTTTCTTGAGCTCATTCATCAGTCCCACCTTGTTGTGCAGTCGTCCGGCAGTATCAATCAGCACCACGTCGGCGCCATTAGCCTTAGCACTCTGGAGGGTATCGAAGGCAACAGAAGCAGGATCGGAACCCATCTGCTGCTTCACCACAGGCACCCCAACTCTCTCTCCCCAGATGCAGATCTGCTCAACTGCAGCTGCACGGAAGGTATCAGCGGCACCGAGATAAACCTTTTTGCCAGCCTTCTTAAACTGGTAAGCCAACTTGCCGATGGTAGTAGTTTTACCCACACCATTCACACCGACAACGAGAATGACATAAGGTTTGTGATCGGAAGGCAAATCCCAATCGTCATTATCATCAGAATGATTTTCAGAGAGCAGATTAGCGATTTCCTCGCGGAGGATTCTGTCAAGTTCAGAGGTAGAAACGTACTTATCACGAGCAACTCTCTCTTCGATGCGGCGGATGATTTTCACCGTAGTCTCCACACCGACATCAGAGGTAATCAAAACCTCCTCCAGATCGTCGAGTACATCATCATCAACGGTTGATTTACCTGCTACAGCACGTGCCAACTTACTGAATACACTCTCCTTGGTTTTCTCGAGTCCTTTGTCGAGAGTTTCCTTTTTCTTATTATTAAAAAAACCGAATAATCCCATAAGATATAATATTTTCTGCAAAGATAATAGAAAAAGCTAACAACACCAAATTATATTGCAACTTTTTCATAGAAACAAGGAGAAATGACAAATGAGAAAGATTAAAGAATGAGAAATGACAAATGACAAATGAGAAATGAGGAAGGAGAAGGAAAGGAAAAGGAAAAGGAAGGAAAAGAAAAAGGTCGCAACTCGGTAGAGTTACGACCCATGAATATATTAAGTACTAAATGATTAGTCCTTGAAGAAATCCTTAACAGCCTCGTTAGGTACCATCTTCTCATCGA
>ERZ1026878.1042-NODE-1042-length-18249-cov-51.866439_pt1 | contig 18249 bp, 13 predicted proteins | sample MGYA00380169_ERZ1026878 | MGnify/ENA primary metagenome ERZ1026878 (study PRJEB33269, sample SAMEA4719805) | human gut metagenome | biome: human-associated habitat; feature: organic feature; material: feces | place: Cameroon | collected 2013-10 ...
AAAATCTCTGGAAAAGGCTAATAAAAAGGAGGAAATGTCTTCGTAAAGCTTGTTTATAAGGCATTTGTGAGGACAAAAGAGGACAGACGAAAAAACGGGGTAACGCAAAGGAAAGTGGATTTATGAAGCCGTTAGGTTTTCAAATCATTACCCGGCAAAATGTGATTTTTAACACGTGGCACTGATATTTTCTCCGTGTGGCTGTGTTTGGCTTACAGGGCCTAACTCGTTGATACTTAATTTTGCAATCAAAAAAGACGAGTATGGCAAGAAGTACATTCAAAGTGCTGTTCTACGTGAACGGCAGCAAGGAGAAGAACGGTATTGTCCCCATCATGGGACGGGTGACAATCAACGGGACTGTGGCGCAGTTCAGTTGCAAGCAGAACATCCCGAAGACACTTTGGGACGTGAAAGGGAACAGGGCGAAAGGCAAGAGCCAAGGGGCACGGGACATCAACCTCGCCCTTGACAACATCAAGGCGCAAATCATCAAGCACTACCAGAAACTTTCCGACCGAGAGGCGTTCGTGACGGCGGAAATGGTGCGCAACGCCTATCAGGGAATCGGCAGCGAGTATGAAACGCTTATCCGGGCGTTTGACAAGGATTGCGCCAACTTCCTCAAACGTGTGGGCAAAGACCGCACTATTGGCACATACAAGGTAATGATGCGTGCGAGGAACTATGTGGCGGCTTTCATCAAGTCGTTCTACAAGCGCACGGATATGTCGATGCTCGAATTGACACCCGACTTCATCAAGGAGTTCGCGGCATATCTCACTGCCGAACGGGGGTTGAAGAACGCCACGATATGGCTCAACTGCATGTGGCTGAAAGGCGTGGTGATGCGGGCGCATTATAACGGGCTGATACCGAGAAACCCTTTTGCACAGTTCCATATCAGCCCGAACGTGAAGGAACGGGAGTATCTGACGGAGGACGAGATAAAGACCATCATGACACACGAGTTTGAAAATCCCACACTCACACTGGTGCGTGACCTTTTCATCTTCGCCTGCTTCACCGCCCTTAGTTTTGTGGACATGAAGGAACTGACTACGGATGAAATCGTGGAAGTGAACGGCGAGAAATGGATAATCGGCAAGCGGCACAAGACCGATGTTCCGTTCCAAGTGAAACTGCTTGATATTCCCATGCGGATAATTGAACGCTACAAGAACCGTTCGGGAGACAAGTCCGTGTTCGGGAAAATCAACTACTGGACGATGTGCAAGCAGTTGAAAAAGGTTATCGGTGAATGCGGTATAGAGAAGCAAATCTCGTACCATTGCGCCCGCCATACATTCGGAACGCTGGCTCTGACCAAAGGAATGCCAATCGAAAGCGTGAGCCGTGTATTGGGACATACGAACATTGTCACGACCCAGATATACGCGAAGATTACCACGCAGAAGCTGAATACCGACCTGACGATGTTCGGCGATAAACTGAGTAAGACGTTTAACGGTATAACAGTGTCATGAGCATGGAAAGAAACATCATAACAATGAGTGAATCCAGCAATATCATCATACCGGATAATGTCGCTTACATTTGGATGAGCGAGCCGGAACTGGTGGAGCTGTTCGGGATAATCGCCCCGGCACTCCGTGCCGCCATCAGAGCGGTATATAAAAGCGGTGTGTTAAATGAACACGAGGTGCAGAAATATGTCCGGTTAGAGAACGGTTATCATGCCGATGTGTTCAGTTTCCCGATGATAGTCGCGCTTGCTTTCCGCATTAACAGTTCCGGTGCGGAACAGGTGCGTAAAATCCTGTTTGAAAGGCTGTACTTGCGAAAAGAGAAAACAAACATCTTCTTTTCGCTGGGTGTGAATAGTATGGAAGCACCTAAATATCAGGCATAAAACACATTGATATGACGACATGAAGTAATGAAACCAATGCGTATTCCCATTGCCAACAATATAATTACTCATTTATTCGAATAGGTGTATTGCCATTCATACGTATGATTACGACAAGTCCGAAGAAGAACCAGTCAGAGTGGCACTTCTTCGGACTTTATTTGTATGTATTTGTGCCAAATCCAAGAAAATCATACGTGAGTCATGCGTGAGTTGTCAATCCGTCTTATCTGAATTGCCGAGCTTTGCATTGATTAAAACAAAATGAAGTGCTTATGAAACAAGGCAATATCAGCAAAGAGGAGTTCATACGGGTAGGTACGACCCTCTACAAGTTAGTGAACCAGCCCCGGCTGAACGGCGGCTATGTGAGGAAACGCATCGTGTGGAACAACGAGACACTCCGGCAGGATTATGGCAAACATTATCTTGCCACCGTACCGAAGTATGACGGCTTCTGCACAGTCCCCGACCATGTGAACTATCGTCCGGTAGTGGACAAGTTCCTGAACCTGTACGAACCGATAGACCATCAACCGCAGGAGGGAGACTTCTCGCACATACAATCATTGGTACGGCACATCTTCGGGGAACAATACGAGTTGGGAATGGACTATCTGCAACTGCTATACCTGCAACCGATTCAGAAGTTGCCTATCCTGCTGTTGGTATCGGAGGAACGCAACACGGGCAAAAGCACGTTTCTGAACTTCTTGAAAGCCCTGTTTCAGAACAATGTCACATTTAACACCAACGAGGACTTCCGCAGCCAGTTCAATTCCGATTGGGCTGGCAAACTCCTTATCGTTGTGGATGAGGTGCTGCTCAACCGCAGGGAGGACAGCGAGCGGTTGAAGAACCTCAGTACCACACTCTCCTACAAAGTGGAAGCCAAAGGCAAAGACCGTGACGAAATCGGCTTCTTCGCCAAATTCGTGCTGTGTTCCAATAACGAGTATCTGCCTGTCATTATAGACGCAGGGGAAACACGCTATTGGGTGCGCAAGATTGACCGTTTGCAGTCCGATGATACCGACTTCCTGCAAAAGCTGAAAGCGGAGATACCTGCTTTCCTCTACCATTTGCAGCACAGGGAACTATCCACCAAGAAAGAGAGCCGTATGTGGTTTGCCCCGTCACTTTTGCACACAGATGCCTTGCAGAAGATTATCCGCAGCAACCGTAACCGGTTGGAGATAGAGATGTGCGAACTTATGCTTGACATCATGGCAAGCACAGGTATCGACACTTTCTCTTTTTGCTGTAACGACATTCTCACGCTGTTGGCAAACACGTATGTCAAGGCGGAGAAGCACCAAGTGAGAAAGGTATTGCAGGAGTGTTGGAAACTGACACCTGCCCACAACACCCTCACATATACCACTTACCAAGTGGACTACAACCGTGAATGCCGTTACTCCCCACTTCGCAGGACAGGAAGGTATTATACCGTGATAAGAGCTTTTTTAGAAACACTATGATTATTTTGATGAAATGATGAATAAGTATATAAAAGTATTGGGATACAGACTGATACGCTCTCATCAACCTTCCATCAAAGACATTTTACTGATGAAAAGAGAAAGAAACCACCGACATGCTTTCTCTTTCGGCGAATGTTTTGATGAAAGCGTGATGAGAGGCTATTATGTTGATATACAATAAGAATATAGTCCCATTCATCAAATCATCGCTTTATCAACCATCATCAAATCCGTAGGAATATACATTATGAACATTCAAGAAGCAAAAACAATCAGACTGGCGGACTATCTGCAAAGTTTGGGCTACTCACCTGTGAAGCAGCAAGGAAACAACCTTTGGTACAAATCCCCGTTCCGGCAGGAAACAGAAGCATCGTTCAAGGTGAGTGTGGAACACAATCTGTGGTTCGATTACGGGCTGGGCAGAGGCGGCAACATCATTGCATTGGCGCAGGAACTTTACTGTTCGGACTATGTACCCTACCTACTTGGTAAGATAGCGGAGCAAATGCCACACGTCCGACCCGTATCTTTCTCTTTTTACCAGCAGGCATCCGAACAGAGTTTCCAACATCTGGAAGTGAAAGAACTTTCCCATCCGGCATTGCTCTGTTACTTGCAGGAACGGGGTATAGATACCGCCTTGGCAAAGTCGGAATGTAAGGAATTGCACTTCACCCATAATGGCAAACCCTATTTCGCCATCGGGTTTCCGAACGTGGCGGGAGGATATGAAGTGCGCAACCGTTTCTTCAAGGGCTGCATCGCACCGAAGGACATCAGCCATATCCGGCAGACGGGTGAGCCGAGAGAGAAATGCCTCGTGTTCGAGGGCATGACGGACTACCTATCATTCCTCACCTTGCGGATGAAGAACTGCCCGACCATGCCCAACCTTGACGGGCAGGATTACGTCATCCTTAATTCGGTTTCCAATATTTCCAAAGCCATAGATGTGCTGCATGGGTATGAACGCATCCACTGCCTGCTCGACAATGACGTGGCTGGACGGCAAGCATATTGGGAACTGGAAAAAGAGTTTTCCGGACGTATCCGCGACTATTCCAACAACTACAACAGACACAAAGACCTGAACGATTACTTGTGTGGCAAGCGACAAAATCAAACTGTCAATCCACCGCCACGAACCATCGTTAAGCCCAAGAAGAAAGGATTGGGACTATGAACCAACGGAGTAATAAACGGGAGCTGCCCGAAATTCATTCACTGAAGATTGGGAGGTAGCAAGTTTGTGTTTCGGGTGTACCGAAACCGCTTACTACTCACTTTCCAAATCTCGGAAAGTGACATCCCGTTGGTCTATACAGTATAAACAGTAACAGCATTGAAAACAGGAATATGGAACATAAGGGACATAACAAGGGCGGTCGCCCGAAAAAGGAGACGGCAGAAAAACTGAGCTATCGCATCGGTGTGAAGATGGCGGCAGCCGACTACTTCCGTCTGCTGACACGGGCGTATGAGGCGGGCATATCGCCAAGCGAGTACATGAGGGAATGTTTCCGAAACGGATATGTGCAAGAACGGTTGTCGAAAGAGCACTCCGATTATGTGCGCCAGCTTTGCGGCATGGCGAACAATCTCAACCAGCTTGCGCATAAGGCGAACGCCGGAGGATTCTCGGAAGCCCGTTGGGATTGCAAAGTGGCGGTAGCAAGGATTCATGAACTTCTGAACAAGATAGGGATATGATGGCGAAAATCGTAAAGGGAAGCGACTTCAAGGGTGTGGTGGATTACATCCTTGACAAAGGCAAGGGGACGCAGGTGGTGACATACGACGGCTTGTTCATGGAAAACAAGGAAACCATTGCCATGAGTTTTAACATCCAGTTTCAGATAAACGGCAAGGTGGCGAAGCCAGTCGGACATATCGCCCTCAGCTTCTCCAAAGAGGACGAGCCACGACTGACCAACCGTGTAATGGCAGGTATTGCACTTGAATATATGGAAAGAATGGGCATTCGGGACACGCAGTTCTTCATTGCCCGACATTTCGACAAGGAGCATCCGCACGTGCATATCGCCTTCAACCGCATAGACAACAACGGCAATACCATTTCGGACAGGCACGAGCGTCTGCGCAGCACCCGTATCTGCAAGGAGCTAACCATGAAATATGGCTTGCACATGGCTGTCAGTAAAGATAACGTTAAGCGCAACCGACTGAAAGAACCGGATAAAACGAAGTACGAATTATACGACATTCTCAAAAAAGAGGTAGGCAGGTGCGGTAACTGGAACGTGCTTGTTGCCAATCTGAAACGGCAGGGCGTGGAAGTCAGTTTCAAACACAAGGGACAGACAAACGAGGTGCAGGGCGTTGTATTCACAAAGAACGGCTACCGTTTCAACGGCTCCAAGGTGGACAGGCGTTTTAGTTATTCCAAGATTGACGCAGCCTTGCAGCGCAACAGATATAATGAACGTATGGGCATGACAGCCAAAGTACATGATGTTGCCACGCCAAACACACCGTCCGGTTCAGCACGCAATGAGTTATTCAGCGGTTCGTTGGGATTGCTGAACGGCAACGGCTCGTCTTACAACGCCGCTGATGCGGAAGCCAATCAGGAAATGGCAGAGATGCTTCGCAGGAAGAAGAAACGCAAACGGGGAATGAGGTTGTAACAGCCACAGATTTGCAATCTGACGAATGAACGAAGTCCGTCTGGCAATTTCATTGCTGACCATGTCATCATCGGACGACCGGGTTTTCAAATCAAGGATGAGAACCGACCAAAAGGGATGAAAATATAATATATGATAACGGCTATCATTTGATAGCCGTTATCATATATTATCTAATTATTTTGTTGTAAAAATAATATTCTTGCGGAAATTTCCGGGTGTGATTCCGGTATGCCGACGGAAATAGCTGATCAAGTACGATGATGATTCAAATCCGAAGTTGTCAGCAATCTCTTTTATCGACTTGTGAGAATTACGTAATTCCTGCTTTATCTCTGTTATTCTCTGCCAATCAATACATTCTTTAGGGGAATAGCCCATTGCTTTCCGAGTTATCTTGGCAAGATAATGAGTGGTGATATTCAATTTTTCGGCATAGAAACGCACTTCATGTTCATGCTTACAATTATCAACCAATAATCTCCAAAAACGTTGCAGTATGCGGTGTGCGTTATTGTCAGTCTTGCTATGATACTCTTTCATATAATCTTGACAACAAACCTCAATTCCTGTAAAAAGGGTGCTTAACTGATTACGAAGCATAAAATCTCGCATCTGCAACTCTTCGGTACTTGACAATATCCACCGTACGTTAAGAAACCATGCGTGCATCTGCAATATTTCCTCGGCTGACATATACAATACACGGTTATCTATCCAGAAATTCCAAAAATCTGCGGATTGGCGAGCTGTCACTTCATCAAACAAATTATCATCCAAGTTGATAATCTGTATTTTGGCATATTCCGACAAACGATCTATCAAAAAATAATCATCGGAGTAAACCGAAATAAAACTTCCGGGTCGCACAATATATTTCTCGAAATTGATAATCACAATTCCATACCCGCATTCACAGAACAGGAAAAATGTCTCATTTGTTGAATGAGGCATCTTTTCATAACCCTGCGTTATGGCTGTATATCCTATATCCATTACCGGTTTCTTTTATCGTAATTTGTCTTTGATATTTTCCGCAAAGATACTCACTAAACAAACAGAAAACGAATTTAGTTTCCATTTTCGATATTTTTGGCGTGATTTTCAAACCGCCTAAAATCAAGAAACGAACTAATTTTGCACCCAAAAAAAAGAAAATATGAATAAAGTAACCGTAGGACTCGTATTATTTGCGGGTTCTTTTTTCGCAGTGTCATGCGGTAACGGCGCGAACACCGAACAGCAACAGGAGTATCCGGCCATAACGGTCGGACAATCCGACGTGACGATTGAAGATGTCTTTTCTGCCACTATCGAGGGACGGCAGGATGTAGAGATATATCCGCAGCTGTTGGGCAAAATCTCGAAAGTCTGCATCAAAGAAGGACAACACGTAAAAGAAGGACAAATTTTGTTTGTCATTGACCAGGTGCCGTATAAGGCTGCCTTGCGGATGGCCACGGCAAATGTCCATGCTGCAAAAGCCAGACTGGAGACGGCTCGGCTCGAACGCGACAGCAAGCGCGAACTGCTCAAGGAAAACGTGATTTCCGACTATGAACTCCGTACGGCTGAAAACAGTCTGCTCGCTGCACAAGCCGCTTTGGAACAGGCTCAGGCACAAGAGATTGACGCACGGAATAATTTGTCCTACACCGAAATTAAAAGTCCCGTCAATGGTGTGGCAGGTGTGCTTCCATACAGAGCTGGGGCATTGGTTTCCCCTCAGATTCCACAACCTTTGACCACCGTATCTGACAATTCGGAGATGTATGCCTATTTCTCTATTTCGGAAAAGCAGCTTCAAGATATGATCGGGAAACACGGCTCAATGGCGGAAACTGTCGCCTCTCTTCCCGAAGTATCTCTGAAACTCAGCAACGGCAGCAAATACAAGTCACCCGGAAAAATCGAGACGATAAGCGGTGTAATCAATCCGCAGACGGGAACTGCTTCCGTGAAAGCCGTTTTCCCGAACAAAGAGGGATTACTATTAAGCGGCAATGCCGGCAACGTGATTTTCCCAAATACGGAAAAAGGCGTCATCATCATCCCGCAATCGGCGACCTACGAAATTCAGGATAAGGTGTATGCCGTGAAAGTTGTGGACGGTAAGGCTGCCGTAACGGAACTCACTGTCAGTCGGTACAACGACGGACACAGCTATCTTGTGAAATCGGGACTTGTTGTCGGCGATACGATTGTAAGCGAGGGAACATCCATGATTCAGGACGGGCAAGAGATTAAAGTAACCATGCAAGGAAAGGAGCGGCAGCGATGAATCTCAGATTTTTTATAGACCGACCGATATTGTCAATCGTTTTGTCGGTGGTGATTGTTTTGCTGGGATTTATCGGCTTGAAATCCCTGCCAGTAGAACAATATCCCGATATTGCGCCTCCGACGGTCAGTGTATATGCGACATACCCCGGAGCGAATGCCGAAACGGTGCTCAAAAGTGTTATCGTCCCGTTGGAGGAGGCTATCAACGGTGTGGAGAATATGTCCTATATCACCTCGACATCTTCCAACAGCGGCAGTGCCGAAATCAAGATATATTTCAAGCAGGGCACGGACCCGGACATGGCGGCTGTGAACGTACAAAACCGTGTTTCAACGGCTCAAAGTCTGCTTCCTTCCGAAGTGGTACGTATAGGCATCACTACCGAAAAACAGCAGAATGCCGAATTGAAGACTTTTGCATTATACGCACCTGATGGCGGATATGACGCGAAGTTTCTGAACAACTATATGAAACTCAATGTGGAGCCGCGTTTGAAGCGGATTCAGGGTGTCGGCAAAGTGCAGCAGTTCGGCGCACAGTACAGTATGCGTCTTTGGCTTAAACCTGACCAAATGGCGCGTTACCATCTGATACCCTCGGACATTACCGCTGTGCTTGAACGACAGAACATTGAGGCTGCCACAGGCTCTTTTGGTGAGAACCATGACAACAATTTCCAATATACCATGAAGTATCGCGGCCGTTTCTCTACGCCCGAAGAGTTCGGGGAATTGATTGTCAAGGCACTCCCAAATGGTGATGTATTAAAATTGAAAGATGTTGCCGGCATCGAACTTGGTGACGAGGATTATACTTTCTCCAATATTTTGAACGGTAAGCCGGCAGCCATGGCTATTATTTACCAGACGGCAGGTTCAAATGCCTCATCTGTCATTAATGAAATTGACAAGGTCATTGAGGATTGCAGCAAAAATCTTCCGAAAGGGATGGAGTTTGTGACGCTTAATGATACCAATCGGTTTCTCTATGCCTCTATCCACGAAGTGATATGGTCGCTCGTGATAGCAGTAATCCTTGTTGTGCTTGTGGTTTATCTGTTCCTTCAGGACATACGCGCGACACTTATTCCCACATTGGCGATTTTCGTGTCGGTAATAGGTACATTCGGATTCATGGCTGTTGCCGGATTCTCGATCAATCTGCTGACGCTGTTTGCCCTTGTCCTTGCCATAGGTACGGTCGTGGATAACGCCATCATCGTGGTCGAGGCAGTGCAGGCGCGTTTTGAATCGGGTTATCATTCATCGTATATGGCAACCAACTATGCGATGGGTGGCATTACGTCAGCCATCGTAGTCTCAACTGTCATATTTATGGCGGTGTTCATTCCCACATCAATGATCGGAGGAACATCAGGCACATTCTACACCCAGTTCGGTATTACGATGGCTGTTGCAGTGGGATTGTCGGCGGTGAATGCCCTGACGTTGTCACCGGCACTTTGCGCGATGATGATGCGCCCGACCGTTGGAGATACGGGCTTCAACGCACGGTTCAGAAAAGCGTACTCGGTAGCATTCAATGCTCTGCTCGAACGGTATAAAACGGGAGTGCTGTTTTTCATTCGCCGTCGGTGGGCTTGTGTTGGAGTGATTGCAGTTTGCCTTGCTGCGTTGTTCATTTTGATGCGGAATACGAAAACCGGTTTCGTCCCCGACGAAGATACCGGATCTGTGATGATAAGTATGGACACTCCATCAGGGACTTCGCTCAACAAAACAAATAAAACCATCGCGGAACTTCAACAGCGATTGATGCAGATCCCCGAAATAGAATATTCCGGTGGTGTCGGCGGTTGGTCGTTTTCAGGTATGGGTCCGTCAATGGGTATGTTTTTCCTGTCTTTGAAGCCTTGGGACGAGCGTACCGGAGAGGGACAAAGCGCAAAGGATATAGCAAATATGATTTATGGAATAGCGCAGGAAATTCCCGACGCAAACGTCTTTACGATGACTCCGCCCATGATACCCGGTTATGGAATGGGAAGCGGTTTTGAACTTTATATTCAGGACAAAGTCGGAGGCGACATCAACGACCTGAAACAGATAAGCGAGAAGTTCGTGGAAGAACTCAACCTACGTCCGGAGATAGAGGCGGCATACACTGCTTTCAACACCAATTATCCCCAGTATTGGGTGGATGTTGATTTCGCGCAATGCGAGCGTGCCGGTATCAGTCCTGCCGATGTGCTGTCCACCATATCGGGTTATTATGGAGGCGAATATGCGTCCAATTTCAACCGATTCTCGAAACTCTACCGCGTGATGATGCAGGCTGATCCGGCGACAAGGGTAACTCCTGAATCGCTCAAACATTTCTACATACGTATAGGCGACGAGATGGCCCCGCTGTCGCAGTTCGTCACTCTGACGAAAACCTACGGCCCGCAGTCCATATCGCGTTTCAATCTCTATAATGCCATTTCAATAAACGGAACACCGGCCGAAGGGTATAGTTCGGGCGATGCTCTAAAGGCAGTAGATGAAACAGCCGAAAAAATCCTTTCCAAAAATTACGGCTATGAGTTTGGAGGCATATCGCGCGAGGAGTCATCAAACAGCGGAAACACCGTACTTATCTTTGCCATTTGCGGAATACTTGTGTACCTTATTCTCAGTGCGCTTTACGAAAGCCTTATCATGCCTCTCTGTATCCTTATTTCAATTCCGGCGGGATTGATGGGCAGTTTTCTGTTTGCCAAGATGTTCGGACTTGAAAACAATATCTATCTCCAAACGGGATTGATTATGCTTATCGGTCTGCTTGCCAAAACCGCCATCCTTATTACGGAATACGCAGGAGAGAGGCGCAAAAATGGCATGACATTGAAACAATCTGCCGTAGGAGCGGCGAAGGCTCGTCTGCGCCCGATATTGATGACCGCCCTGACGATGGTGTTCGGCATGTTGCCGCTTATGTTCGCATCGGGAGTCGGGGCAAACGGAAACTCGACGCTCGGAACGGGTACTGTCGGGGGAATGATAATCGGAACGCTTGTACTTCTGTTCCTCGTACCCGGACTTTGGATGATATTCCAATCGCTTCAGGAGAAGATTCGTCCGACAACGGGCTTCGAGGAGAAAAAAGACTGGGCTATTGAAGTTGAGAAAGAATATGTTGCAGAACAAAAAAACAAGAAAGAATGATACGAAAATATATAATTCCCCTTTTATCGGTGCTGTTGCTTACCGGATGTGGTGTATATCGCCACTATGAGCGACCGGATGTAAGGACTGAGAACCTTTATACTCAATACGAATCGTCGGACACGATGACTATCGCAGATAAAAAGTGGCAGGAACTCTTTACCGACCCTTGTCTGCAAAAGCTGATGGAGCAGGCTTTGGTGCAGAATACGGATTTGCGGGTGGCACGCTTGAAAACCGAGGAAGCCAAAGCGGTGGTTCAAAATGCCAAACTCGCATATCTTCCTTCCGCAGAGCTTAAAGCGGAGGGAACGGTGAGCCGGTTTGACGAAAGCACTTCCAAAACGTATAATCTTGGTGCGGGCACAAGCTGGGAAATAGACCTGTTCGGCAAGCTGACAGCGGCAAAACGGGAGGCGGCAGCCGCCCTCGAAAGTTCGGAGGCTTACAGACAGGCGGTACAGACGCAGCTTGTATCGACGGTTGCGGATTCGTATTACACCCTGTTGATGCTCGACAGGCAGCTGAACATCAATACCGAAACGCAAAAGAACTGGACGGCAACTGTACGTGTGCTTGAAGCCTTGAAAAAGAATGGGAGGTCGAATGAGGCTGCCGTACTTCAGGCACGTGCCAACCTGATTGCCCTCGAAAATGCGGAGATTACCTTGCGGAAATCCATATCCGAAACCGAGAATGCACTCTCTTCGCTACTCGCAATGCCTTCACAGCATATCGAAAGAGGAGTATTGGACAATCAGACGTTTCCGGAAAACCTTTCCGTGGGAGTGCCCTTGCAGCTGATGTCCAAACGTCCGGATGTCCGTCAGGCGGAATCGGAACTGGCACGGGCATTCTATGCCGCCAACGTGGCGCGTGCCGCGTTTTATCCATCCGTCAATCTTGCCGGAACTGCGGGATGGACGAACAACGGCGGCGGAATCATCATTAACCCCGGACAATGGCTGCTGAACGCGATCGGTTCGCTGACACAGCCGTTGTTCAACCGGGGTACGAACATGGCAAACCTTAAAATCGCGAAAGCCCAGCAAGAGCAGGCGACACTGTTGTTCCAACAGTCGCTTTTCAATGCCGGAGAAGAGGTGAACAACTCGCTGACGCAATTGCAATCAGCGCGCAAACGCATGGCCAACGACCGGCGTCAGATAGATATTCTGAAAGAAGCGGTAAGAAAAACCGAATTGCTGATGCGTCATTCACCCAACGCCACCTATCTGGAAGTATTGACAGCCCAGCAGTCTTTGCTCGAAGCCGAAAACACGTTGGCGCAGGATCGTTTCGACGAGATACAGGGCATTATACACCTTTATCATGCACTCGGCGGCGGTTTGTGATTGACAGTTGAATTTTTCACAAAGCTTGCCCCAAACCAAATAAGTCCAGACGGTGCATAATGCTTGGGATAGGTATGAAAAAATTCTTATTCACAGCTGAAGAGCGACGTTTCCACTGTATGGGTGTTGCATGTGGATAAAACCACTTGAAATGTAAGGGAAAACATGGAAAATAGAAATCTTGATAGGGATAAGCTCGATTTCGTTAATGGTAAAATTGGACCATTGTTTCGAGCATTGTTTTTCCCTACGCTCATAGGAATGATATTCCTCTCGGCCCTCACATTGATTGACGGAATTTTTGTCGGTCAGGGTGTCGGTGCAGAAGGTATGGCTGCCGTAAATATTGTCGCACCGATTTTTATGGTTGCAACCGGTATTGGTCTCATGTTCGGCATCGGGGCTTCGGTTATTGCAAGTATCCGATTATCGGAAAACAAAATAAAAGTAGCCCGTATTATCCTGACCCAAGCCTTTGTCGTGGGAATACTGCTTATAGGCATAATTTGCTTGTGGAGTTTCGTATGTCCACTGCAAGTCGTCCGTATGCTCGGATGCAGCCCGCAACTTGAATCGGCTGCTGTTAGTTATCTACTCTGGCTACTGCCGGGGCTCCTCTTCATGTTCATGCAGAGTGTGGGCATGATGCTAATTCGTCTGGACGGTTCGCCGAAATATGCAATGTCAATACAGATAGTGGCAGCGGCGGTAAATATCGGGTTGGACTGGTACATGATTTTCCCGTTGGGCTGGGGTGTCCGTGGCGCGGCGATAGCGACGTCGATGGCATGTATAGCAGGCGGGTCGATGGCGTTAGTCTATTTCTTGAAATTTTCCGACAAACTGAAATTCCATCCGCTGAAATGGTCTGTGACATCGCTGTTGCTTACTCTGAGGAACACAGGATACATGGCGAGAATCGGATTTGCCACATTCTTGACAGAACTCACCATGAGCATGATGATGCTCACTGGCAATTATATGTTCATATCCATGCTTAGCGAAGACGGTGTGGCGGCATTTGCCATTACCTGCTACCTTTTCCCGGTTGTGTTCTCAATCAGTAATGCAGTCACAGAAGCTGCGCAACCGATTATAAGCTTCAACTATGGGGCACACCGACAGGAACGTGTCAGCCGAACGTTGCGTTTATCGCTTTTCACAGCCATAATCTGTGGCTTATTGGTGACATTATGTCTATTGATAGGAACGACAGGAGTTGTCAGTCTGTTCCTTAATCCTGATGAAAAGGCCTATCACCTTGCGGTGGAAGGACTGCCGCTTTTCGCATTATGTCCTATTTTCTTCGCCGTAAATATTACATTCATCGGATACTATCAGAGCATTGAGAGAGCAATGGCATCCACCGTATATACGCTATTGCGCGGTGTGCTGTTCCTCGTGCCGTGCTTCATTATCCTGCCTCGTATAATCGGTGTTTCCGGTTTATGGCTCGCCATACCTACTGCGGAGTTGCTTACTTGTATCGTAATTTACACACGATGCACATTCAAACATACGATGATAACCGATACAAGAGTAAACATGTAATGAAACATATTCAAAAAGTTGTTGCTTTCGGATACTTAATGATTGCGTTGCTGATTGGTGGCATCGCCTATACTTGGCATCATGAATGGCAAGAAGTGGCGGCATTGGAATCCGATAATCGACAAATTGATATCCTACGGAAAGAGGTAAATGATGTTCATATTCAACTGATAGAGTTTTCCCTATTGGGTGAAACGCTATTAGAATGGAATAATGAAGATTTGGAATATTACCATGCCCGGCGTATGGCAATAGACAGTATTCTCTGCCGTTTCAAAATGACCTATTCGGCGGAGCGCATAGACAGAGTGCGCCATCTTCTCGAAGATAAGGAACGGCAGATGCGTCAAATCGTGCAGGTATTTGAACAGCGACAAACCATCAACGATAAGATTACCCGTCAAGTTCCAGTAATCGTGCAGAAAAGTGTCCAAGAGCAGCCCAAGAAACCGAAACGGAAAGGGTTCTTGGGTATATTCGGTAAAAAGGAGGAAGCAAAACCCACCGTGACCACCACGATGCTACGTTCCCTTAATCGGAATATGATAGCTGAACAACAGGCACAAAGCCGCCGTTTATCGGAACACGCCGACAGCCTTGCAACACGAAATGCGGAACTCAACAGACAACTGCAAGGGCTGGTGGTTCAAATGGACGAGAAGGTACAAGCAGACTTACAGAAACGGGAAGCGGAAATAGCCTCCATGCGCGAAAAGTCTTTTATTCAAATAGGTGGCTTGACAGGATTCGTTGTGTTATTATTGATAATATCTTACATAATCATCCACCGAAATATTACCCGTATCAAACGGTACAAACGAGAAACAGCAGGTTTAATAGAACAACAGAAACAGTCTATCAAACAAAACGAGGAATTGATCGCCTCCCGTAAGAAAGTTGTACATACCATCATCCATGAGTTACGCACACCGCTGACGGCAATCACCGGTTATGCCGGACTGATTCGGAAAGACAGCAATACGGATAAAACCGGAAGGTACATCCAAAACATTCAGCAATCTTCCGAGCGTATGCGTGAAATGCTCAACGCCATGCTGAGTTTCTTCCGGCTGGACAACGGTAAGGAACAGCCTAATTTCTCCGCATGTAGGATTTCCGCAATCACACATACGCTCGAAACGGAGTTTATGCCAATCGCCATAAACAAAGGACTGACTCTGACAATACATTGCCACAAGGATGCCTTTGTATGTACAGATAAGGAACGCATCTTGCAAATCGGGAACAACCTGCTGTCCAACGCTATCAAGTTCACGGAGAATGGCAGTGTGTCTTTGCGGGCAGATTATGATAACGGTCTGCTGAAACTTATCGTCGAAGATACGGGTACAGGTATGACCGAAGAGGAACAGCAACGGGTATTCGGGGCGTTTGAACGTCTGTCAAATGCCGCAGCAAAAGACGGTTTCGGATTAGGATTGCCCATTGTGCAGCATATCGTAGCAATGCTTGGCGGCACAATCCGGCTGGAGAGCGAGAAAGGCAAAGGCAGCCGGTTCACGGTGAAAATCCCCATGCGGACAGCCGAGGAAGTACCGGAACAGATAAATAAAACCCAGATTCATCATACCAGTACATTCCATGATGTTGTTGCAATTGACAATGACGAAGTGCTGCTCCTGATGCTGAAAGAAATGTATGCACAGGAAGGGATACACTGCGACACTTGCAACGATGCGGCAGAACTGATGGAAATGGTAAGGAAAAAGGAATACAGTCTGTTGCTTACGGATCTGAACATGCCGGATATAAACGGCTTCGAGCTGCTGGAGCTGCTACGTACCTCCAACGTTGGCAATTCAAAGACTATCCCGGTAGTCGTGACAACCGCTTCTGGCAGTTGCAGCAAGGAGGAACTTATGGAACGTGGATTCGCCGGATGCCTGCTCAAACCATTCTCCATATCGGAACTGATGGAAGTTTCCGATAAATGCGCTATGAATGTGACGCAAAATGAAAAACCGGATTTTACCTCCCTGCTGTCCTACGGCAATGAATCCGTCATGCTGGAGAAGCTGATAACGGAAACCGAAAAGGATATGCAGGCGGTCAGGGATGCGGAACAGCGGAAAGACCTTCAAGAACTGGATGCCCTTACACACCACCTGCGCAGCTCGTGGGAGATACTCCGTGCCGACCAACCATTGAGGGAACTTTATGGGTTGCTTCATGGGAGTGCCATTCCTGATTATGAAGCACTGAACAAAGCCGTGACTGACGTATTGGATAAAGGTTCGGAGATTATCCGGTTGGCAAAAGAAGAAAGGAAGAAATATTATAATGGATAAAACAAAAATTATCGTGGTGGAGGACAACATCGTGTATTGCGAGTTTGTTTGCAACCTGTTGGCGCGGGAGGGATTCCGTACCGTGCAGGCTTTCCACCTCTCGACAGCGAGGAAACTTCTGCAACAAGCCGCTGACGGGGACATAGTGGTTTCCGACCTGCGCTTACCCGACGGTGACGGCATCGACCTGTTGCGTTGGATGCGCAAGGAGGGCAGGATGCAGCCCTTTGTCATCATGACCGACTATGCCGAAGTACATACGGCAGTTGAAAGTATGAAACTCGGTTCGCTGGACTACATACCCAAGCAACTCGTGGAGGACAAACTCGTGCCTCTGCTCCGCACCATACTGAAAGAACGGAATATCGGGCGAAGCCGTATGCCCGTCTTTGCCCGCGACGGTTCCGCCTTTCAGAAAATCATGCACCGGATAAGGCTGGTAGCCCCCACCGACATGAGCGTGCTGATATTCGGAGAGAACGGCACGGGCAAGGAGCATATCGCCCGACAGCTGCACGACAAGGGCAAGCGGGCAGGAAAGCCGTTTGTTGCTGTGGACTGCGGATCGCTCACCAAAGAACTTGCGCCGTCGGCTTTCTTCGGACACGTCAGAGGGGCGTTTACGGGTGCGGACAGTGCCAAGAAAGGTTATTTCCATGAGGCGGAAGGTGGTACGCTGTTTTTGGACGAAGTGGGTAATCTCGCACCGGAAACCCAACAGATGCTTCTGCGTGCCATACAAGAACGGCGATACCGCCCGATAGGTGACAGAGCGGATAAGAGTTTTAATGTCCGTATCATTGCCGCTACCAACGAGAATCTGGAAAAGGCGGTCAATGAGAAGCGTTTTCGTCAGGACTTACTATACCGTCTGCACGATTTCGAGATAACCGTTCCGCCATTGCGTGACTGTCAGGAGGACATCATGCCGCTGGCGGAGTTCTTTCGTGAGATTGCGAACAATGAACTGGAATGTAATGTTATCGGCTTTGACGGGGAAGCTCGGAAGACATTGCTGACCCATGCTTGGCCGGGAAATGTCCGTGAGCTTCGGCAGAAAATCATGGGTGCGGTGTTGCAGGCGCAAACGGGACTTGTCACGAAAGAACATCTGGAACTTGCCGTAACAAAACCTAACTCACCTGTCAGCTTCGCACTGCGCAATGATGCGGAAGACAAGGAACGGGTTTTACGTGCGTTGAAGCAGGCAAACGGAAACCGCAAGGTCGCCGCCGAACTGCTTGGAATAGGCAGGACAACACTCTATAATAAACTGGAAGAATATGGATTGAAGTATAAATTTGAGCAATCATAGCCCGTAATTCGCTGAATTTAAATATCCCTGCTGAAACAAATTTATTTAGTGAATATAAAAACGTCCTGTGATAAAAAATCATGGGACGTTTTGATATATTTCCGATTTTTATTGCTACTTTTGCATCAAGACGAGTGACATTGATAGCAACTCACAGCAAATCGCAGAAACAGACACGGTTGCCAATTCGTTACCTCTATTTTATCCTTCCCTTCAAACCTCTTATAAATAAAGAGGTTATAAAAGTCTTCCAGAATTAC
>ERZ1026878.1047-NODE-1047-length-18179-cov-25.342033_pt1 | contig 18179 bp, 15 predicted proteins | sample MGYA00380169_ERZ1026878 | MGnify/ENA primary metagenome ERZ1026878 (study PRJEB33269, sample SAMEA4719805) | human gut metagenome | biome: human-associated habitat; feature: organic feature; material: feces | place: Cameroon | collected 2013-10 ...
TGGGCTTCCTCGGTATGGGTAACAACCCTATGGTAGGTGCTACTGTAGCTATCGCTGTAGCTATCGACCTCGCTATCAACAAGAAGTAATTTTCTTTGAGATAACAAAAAGATAAGTATAAATGTTGAGGGTGTGTCATTCAGAATGGCACACCCTCCTTTTGTTTTATTTCAACACGAAAACCTTGGTTTCGTGGGCAGTCACCTTGCCCTTCCATCGGTTTGCCTTCCTGGCTATATCGCGATGCTGCCAGACGTCTCTTACCAGATACTTGCCGTTCAGTCCCAACTGCTTGAAATCAGCCAGCACCTGGATTGGCTTGTCACTGCTGTTAAGAATGGCAACGGCATGAGAACCATCAGCCAACGGACGTACAAATATCTGATAATCCTTCTCGTTCACCTTTCTCTCGGCAGCCTTGCCCAATGCATCCTGGTCGATGGCAATCATCTCCCTGTTCAGGAGAATGCGCTTGTCTTCAGGCGAAAGCTGGCGAAGATCGTTGCTCAAAGCCAAGACCGACGACATCATGCACCACATGCTCATCTGAGTCTGATACTCAGTATAGTTGCAGCCTACGCCACCCAAATCGCTGGATGGTCCGCCCTTGCCGTTCAGTCCCACTACCAGCATATCCATGTCCGGCCACTGACCGTGGCGCACGTCCTTGGCAAGCGGAGCAGTAACATTCACGATGTCAAGAATACCCATACCGCCCTGCTTGACGATATCTTTCCACATATCTCTTACGTCGTAGCTGGTTCTCCATAGCGAACCACCCACTTCCTCGCACCACTCCTCGCAGTTGCGCTGACCCCACTCGCAGATACCGAGCACGATGTTCCTGCCCGACTTGCTCAGCGCTTCAGCCATCGCACGGTATCGGCGTCTGGCTGTAGCGCTATCCTCCGGAGCATTGCAGTAATCATATTTCAGATAGTCGATGCCCCAGGAAGCAAAGGTGCGTGCATCCTGCTCCTCAAATCCGTAGCTGGCAGTCCATCCGCCGCAGGTAAGCTGTGCAGCGTCAGAATAAATTCCAAGTTTCAAGCCCTTGGAGTGAACATAATCGGCAAGTGCCTTGATGCCGTTAGGGAATTTCTTAGGGTCTGGGATGATGTTGTTGTGTCGGTCTCGTCCTCCCTGCCACAGGTCATCGATAAAGATGTATTCATACCCTGCATCGCGGAATCCCTGTTCTACCATGGCATCAGCCGTTTCCTTGATAAGCTGTTCACTGATGTCCCCCTTGAAGAGGTTCCAGGTCATCCATCCCATAGGAGGAGTTTTGGCCAATTGGTTACGCTCCAGCAACGTTTCGCTTTTCTGCGAAAATGCAGATGTTGCGAGAAGAGCAGCAAAAGTCAGCGTTAAAATTTTCTTCATGATTCGAATAAGTTTAAGTTATTGATTTTCTAGTTGTATATATCTCTACAAAGGTACACATTTTATTGTTAGGATGCAGGTATCAGCGCCTATTTTTAATGATTTTTAAATAAATCGGCTAAACCTTATTAGCCTCCGTTTGCAAAGAATGATCTGTGCGGAAAATAAAACTGTAACTGTCACTGTCACGTTTTGACAAAACATTACCATGTCCAATAAACGAATGAAAAGCTAAAGCTGATGACCTCATATTATGCCCACCAACTTTAGCAAATCATATCGTATAATCAACCACAACTATTCATTTCTTATACCCCATCAGACAATATAAAATCTGCAGGTTTTCTATCAAAGAAGGATTCATCAATTGTTAAGATATCTTTTTCTCCAATATTATAAAGCTTGAATACCCAATAATCTATCTGCCATTGCAATCCCCGGATCATGTCATTTTTAGAATCTCCAGTCTGAATTTTTGATTGGATTTTACCTACTAATCTAATTATCTTCTCAGCAATATTTGAGTTATCACCCGAGATAAGAGGAAGAGGGAATTTCCTAATATCAGATATCATTATTTTAGGGAAAGCCCCCTTCGTTGCCTTTGGAGAATGCCTGAAATGATAGAATGCGGCAAGTTGCGAATTCAAAATACCACACACTAATTCAAGTGGATATCTGTCACTATCTTTTACTACAAGAATTGCAGGATCATTGTATAATTCTTCATCCGTGATTGCTGCAAAGATAGAAGGGTTTGTAATTTCTCTCACTAACAGTCTTTTCCCCATAAAGTACTTCTGCTCGCGCGCCTTAGGTATTCTGTCATAGTCAACGTATATTTCCTTGTCTGTTTGTTTGCCACTTACCTTAACCGGACTGGTATTCCAAGCAACGCAGTACTTATTTACATCAAAACCTCGAAGCCACTTCTTATAACCGCTATGATAGGATTCTGAATGAAATGCTCGATTTTCAATGTCTTTTTTAGAAACACCCTTTAGCTTATCATACGCTATTATTCCTTGAGAAACTTCTGTGAAAAGAGTATCGAGCGCAACTGTGTTTGACATTATGTTTCCAACCACCTGATTCTCTTCCTTTGTTAAAAAGAAAGCCAATCCCCAATTTTGAGAAAACTCTTTTTTTAAATCCTCTATTGAGATTGTAAGGGATTCGCGATTGATGAGTTTATTAAAGAGACTTTTTCCTTCAAGTTTGTTGTCATCTTGATTCTCTATCAAATCTCGGGTATTCTTATAGGCGATATCTGCAGAAGGCTTATTACTCTTCTGCATTATTATAACCGTATTTCTTACTGTTGCAGAATCAAAGATAGGTATGTTAGTACAATCCAGAAGTTGTTCTATTGACCAAGCATAGGGATGTTCTATATCCACCTGAACAAGATTCTCCCTTAATGACTGCGCAAATTGATTGAACAGCCACGTATTCGGGATTATATATGCAAGATATCCTTTGTTTTTTAGGAGTTTTTGCCCTAATGAGATAAAATAGTAATATATTTCATAATCAGGCATATGCTCATGCTTTTCCTCAACAGTTTTTCTATATTCATCTTGAATTGAAACTCCATAAGGAGGATTACCTATAATGCAATCGAAACCATTAAAGAAACCTTTATCATCAAGAACCTCAGGGAACTCGTAGCGCCATTCAAAAGCTTTTAATCGCGCATGGCGATTTGATACTTCTTCTACTGCGTGACGGAGCTTTACCTCTTGCTTTCGCAAGTTTTCCAACACCTTGGTTTCCTCTTCTTCTGGTGGAAAAAGAGAATTGTCACGTGACAGAATATCAGCACAGACTTTAACCCACTTTTTATATTCGTCAGTCTCCTTATCGTATCCTTCATCCAGCTTACTTTTAATTTTTGCTATGTCTTGCTCAACTGTATGTTTATTTTCCTTAGAAGGACAATTCTTATAATCTGCAACATGCCTTCTATATTCACTCATAGTGACTTTTGCTCCTCTAAGAACCTTATCAATAGGGTCACCCAAAGCGTATTTCATTACAAGAGAATTGCCACACTTAATGTTGATATCTATATTAGGTAATGTCTGTAAATGTCGTTTACCTGCATCATCCTTGATATAGTATGCATTCTTTAAAAGTTCTATCCACAAGCGGAGTTGACAAATTTCTGCACTGTTAGGGTTTATATCAACCCCAAACAGACAGTTTTCTATAATTGTACGCTTTTCTTCAAAGAGAGTTTCTTGTACCAGCTGGCTTTCTGCATCATTAGGGTTGTAACGCAGTTCACCGTCAGCATCAGTTACTACAAGCTCATCATCCTCAATGTCTACACGATAACCAAAACGTTTGCCATCTATTGTCTTTAACACATTCAATTCGCGCTTGATTGCAATAAACTCATTTAAGGCAGACACAACGAAGTGACCACTACCAACAGCGGGATCACATACACGTATGCCATTAATCATTGCGTTAACTCCATCACGCTTGTTCTTGTCTGTATAGTCGAAGTTTTCGGCCAATGTTTCAAAGTCTTTATAATCTGTACCGTATTTTTCGTTGTACCTGTCAGTCACACAACGTCTCAATGTCTCATGACAAAGATATGAAGTGATATAGCCAGGAGTAAAAAATGAACCATCTTTATAACCGTTGATTTTCTCAAAAATCAATCCCAACACGGATGCATTTATTATAGTTTTACCACTTTCTCCTGCTTCTGCACCAAAGTCATAGCTGTCAAGAAACTGCTTGAGATAATCCAGAATACGTATTCTCCCAGAAGCCTCTTTCCCCTTTTTATCCTTAAGACAAGTATTCTTCATGATTTCAACCTCACCATTACGTAAACTACTGATAGGAAAGTAACTCTTCTCTATATCAGTAAGTTCGAAAAGTGAACTGTTAAGATATGGAACTTCCCCAAACTTATTTTTCATCTCATCAGTTCGTTCTAATTCCGGTATAGCCATTACCTTACAGAAAAGATAATGCATCATGGAAAAGTCTGTAAGCTTCTCGAAGAAAGCATATTTCTTCTTGTTCCCGTTAAAAGCTATAAGTTGTGACTCAAGAAGCTTCATAAAAAGAGTACGGTTTATCCATACGATAACCAAACCAAGGGCTGTTTCAAAACGAAGATTCTCATTTTGATACCCCTTTGTATTATCGGTTAGCTCATAGTCTGCAAGCATAGAGTATGCCTGTTCCAGGAGAGAGTACCCCTGACGATTCTCTCCTCTAAGGCGTTGAATTTGATGTTTCTGACCACGCTCCTCAAGACCCATGATGTAGAGAAGTTCAGAGTAGAATTTTTTGTTCAGCGTATTATGGTCTTCCGAAAATGGAAGGTTCTGCAAGTGGATAGGTGAAAACAATTTGAACAAAGCCTTAAAACGAGGTTTTGAAATGATGTCTTTTTTAGCTATTTCCTTACAGTAAGACGCTAAATCCACATAGGTGAATGCAAGTTTATTCTTATAAGCCTCTACCTTTGGCTTAATAATTTGGTTGTAAATATAATCACGCTTCTCGCTGCTTGTTCTCTCTGATGACATTATGTTACGCACAAGCATTTTATCTCTTCCAAACAGATCCCAAAATAGACCTTTTTCAAAGATAAAATACTTATAACCATCAGAAATTACAAGGTGTTTAATATTAGTATTCTTGCGTTCATGCTCTTCAAGAACATAATATAGCACAAGTTCAAACATGGCCTTACGAACTAAATCCTCCTTGGTTACCATCTCAGGACTGTTTACTTTCTTGAATTCAAACAAGACAACATTCCGTTCTAGATTCTTGTCCTTTATAGTAAGGTCTGTTTTGCCAGAAGCATTTATTTCATAGGAATTTGATAACCACAATGTATGTTCAAGGAATGTCTTTACACGCCCCTTGTTCGCTTCTTCTATATCAGATGGATTCAATTCTTTAAGAAGAATTTCCAGATACTCTCTAAAATTTTCCAATTCTGCCTGTTCTACGGGTTGCCGCAGATATGACTTCTTGATGGATTGTGATGGAGTTTGTATATTTTTATTCTCAAACATATTTTTTCGACTTTTTATTTTGCAAAATTAATAAAAAAACTGAATACTACCATAAGTCAAATAGTCTTTTTAAATAAATTAATGTTTCACATAGGAATCTTACGATAATATTGCCCTAAAACACAACCAATCAATAAAGAATCAGGGATGGATACACCTTAATAACAGGTGAAATCCATCCCCTTTTCTTTCTATAAGATAATCATACTTAGATTATCGTGATCCATACGGCTTCTCCCTGCTCCTGCGCCTCAGTGATGCGCTTCATCAGGCGGCCCAGCCAGATGCGGGAGTCCACCACCATGCCCGGATACTTGTTCTCGCCTACCAGGATGCAGCCCTTGGTATCGTCGGGATAATTGCCGGCATGGATGCGGATGCCCTCAAAGTCGGGGACGCCCTGAAGATAGGGCAACCACTTACGGAAACGGGGCGAGAGAGTGATGACTACACGGTATGAACCCTCGGGGATAGCAGTGTGCCCCGGTTTCTTCTTCGACTTGCAGCCGCTCTTGCGACCGTTTCTGACATTTTCTTCCTCCGGACTCAAAGGAATGCCCTTCAGATTACGCCATGCAGGCTCCAGAGTGTCGCAGAAGTAATGATGGGCATCCAGCAACCCTTGGTCAAAAGAGTTGCGAAACTGACGTTTATCAGCAGTCGTTCTGCTGAAATCCTTGCGAGATTCTATCTCTTCTTCCTTTAGAAGATAAAGATGACCTATCGTATAGGTATTCATCTTAGCTATGCGTTTTAATACTATCTCCATAGAATTACGATTTTTTAAGCAGATAACTTCTTTTATACTGCACCTTGCGGAAAATCAAACTGTCAGTGTCAGTGTCAGCAGAATCATCCTTCAGCAACTTCACAACATACCCACGGGATACCCACTGATAAACAGCATCCATCGTACGCTTGCGGTTGTCGTCAAAGCCTTGCTCCCTGCGCAGTTTGGCATAGTCCTTGAGCGAGAATTCATCAGGCAACAACTCCAGAAGGTTCTTCGGACCATGAGGTGCAGTCTTTGGCAAACTATCCTGAACTCTATCCGCATCATAAATCATCTGTCCAAATAATTTCAACTTGCAGTAGAGATCATAACGCTCACTCCAACGCACGAAATCCTCGATAGACTTCTCCCATTTCATACCATTTGCCACATATAGTATACAAGCTTTCAGATAAGCGATGACATTGGCTCTGAACGAAAGATTTTCGAAAACCACATCCTGAGAAAGACGGGCAAACTGGGCGTTCTCATCCAGCAGCTTCTGAGCCAGTTTCAGCGCTTCAGGACATTCCACCAAACCTCTTGCCTTCACAAGATTGTCGATGTAGGGTTTCAACTGTTCGTCAAACGCTGCATCATAAGTGCCGTAAACGGGGAGTTCAGAGCCGCAGGGACGGCGGTCGATGGTGCAGAACGAGATGCGGCTGATAGGGCCATCCGTCACCACCCTTTTGAAATAGTCACGACATTTCTTTGGCGTGCAGCAAGCGTTCCAGTTGAAGCGCACCTTCACCGTCTCAGTGACGCTCTGGGTGCTCACTCGGTCCTGTCCGTAATTGCCCAGGTCGAAAGCCAGTTCCATGATGCGGAAGTGCTGGTTGGTCTTGCCCTTGAGTGCATCGAAGAGGTTCAGCTCGTTCACCTTCGAGTAGAGGAAATGATTCTCTGCCTCCTTCATGCGAAGCACGAAAGCGGGGTTCGTCATATCAATATTAACTTCTTGGATAATAAGACCTTGAGGTCGTTCTCTTCTATCTTTATTTGAACCCTTTCTGTTGCACTCATCTTTCCATGCTCGCTCTCTTTCACGCTGTTCAGCATCCCGCTTCCTGATATCAGCCATGATGTGGTTAATGGGCTGCGTAATGGCTTCCTTTCCACTTCCGGTAGGCGCACACAAGATGGAAGAAATCGTTGCTTCATGCTCTACATTGTCAAGATAGCGGAATCGGGTTTCGCAAAGATGTGATGCCAGTGGCGGAAAGACTGCCTGCGATACAGCTGGCTTATAGATGTTCGGAGTCTTTGAAATCAGGAGTTTGATGAGCTTGGGTATTCTTCTAGGCATCTGATGAATCTGATAAAAGTAAGATTCCGGATTATTGATGTCACCAAAGTCACTATCATCATAATTGCCTGCCATCTGCTTTACTTCGTCATTACGCACCAGCTGGATGGCTTTGCTAACCACACTTGGCATACGGAAACTCTGCTTTCTGCTGCAGGCGCTGTCCACGGTGGTGAAGGCTCTCTTCTGCTCCTCCCCGAAGGTAGGAATCACCTGCTTGATCCAGGCTGCATTATCATCACAGATGTAGCGCAGATAGCACGCCAGTGTAAAGATAAATGTGTTTCTGGAACCATGCTGCGGTTCACCGCCCAGCAGTTCTATCAGCTTCGCTACAAGCGATGAGTAAGGGATGCCCTGATACTCGTTGGGGAAGATTTCTGCGGATTCCACACCATCAGCATTCTGAGGAGCTCCAGCAGGGCTGAGATGGCCAGCATCAGCACCATTGCTATCAGCAGGTTGGGCAGGCTGAACAGTAGAGCCAGAAGAAACAGCACGATGGCTGTCAGTGCCCGAAAGTCGATTGTCTTGAACATTTTTACTTTGAACTTTGAGATTTGAACTTTGAACTTTATGATTACCATTGCCGCCAGCAGCCTCGCCAGAAGCCCCGCCAGAAGCAGCCTCGCCAGAAGCCAGTCCCCCGTCAGCAGCCAGTCCCCCGTCAGGCAGCCTCCGTTCCGGGGCTTTCCATGCCCCGGTCCCTCCTTCCTGTTCCCCGCTCCAGCCAGAAGCAGCCTCGCCAGCAGGCTTTCTATCCTTAAACAGCTCCTCCTCATTGATGAAGAGGATATAATCCTGAGGAACGATGAACGAAGGGCGCGCCAAGTCCTTCACGCAAACATCATATTCCTCGTCTTCCAGCTTCTCCGACATCCATTTCTGCGCCTCTGCCAGCGACATGCCGTCGGGAATCACAAACACCAGCCGGAGGCCTTCCCCGGAAGGCGTCACATGGATGAGAACAATGAGGTCGAGAACAGCCATGTCAAGACTTTTCTTCTTCTCCTCCCACCATCCTCTAGGGTTCGTTATATGATCCTTGTCATAGATGGAAAGCCCGCTGGGGATGGCACTCTTGTTCGTTCTCCGACCATCCTTGAAGGTGGCATGAGGCGTCAGGATAGGCAGGCGTTTCTTCAGCTGCGATTTCAAGGTTTCAAAATCCTCCTTGCTCATCTCGCCTCTGCGTCTGCTCTCCAGAGCATCCTCTATCTGTGCGCAGACATCCTTCACCACTTTGCTCTGAATGGCCTTGTGGAAGAGCTCGGGAGTGCAAACCTGCACTGCCCTGCTCATCACGCTATCTGATATTCCGAAACTCATAGGCTAACAATTTTTAGTTACAAACTCGCCTGCAATCTCACTCTCCTCGCCGATAACCCTGGCTGGCACCACATCGGTTTCACGGCGGCTGATGCAAAGATGCATTCTGACATCTTCCTCACCCACGCTGGCACATCCATGTGCCAAACGGATAAACTTGCGCTGCTTGCGCTTCTCGCTGTTGTTGCGGAATGCGTTGAAGTTGCCCTCCTTGGGGCTAATGAGAGCGATAGAGCCTCTCTTGCGCTTGCCGCTGGCTACAAGAGCCTTATACACGGCATCTGAAATCTGAATCTTGATATACATAATATTCCAATCTTAAACGTTGAAAAATATTCACTAATCACTAACAGCTAATCACTATTAAAACGGTTGAAACTGCTCGAAATCTACGATACTGGTCTCGCCATAATAGCGGCCATTATACTCTCTCACGCTGTGACGAAGTCCGATGGCGAGCACATCGCCCTCCTGCGCAGTAAACTTGTCTACCGCCTCGCCAAAGAGTCGGGCTACATAACGGTCGGGATGCACTGCATTCTGCATACTCTCCACTACTACCTCACGTGATTTCCAGGCATTGCCAGTCTGCTGACTAGTGCCACTCTGAATGTCAAGAAGCTTGACAACTTTCATTTTCTCCATAATCTTGTACTTTTTAAGAGATATTACATTTAATTATGTTGGGGCTGCTACCATTAGCCAGATTCCATATCCCGGAAGTGGTACCAGACATCCGGAAAAAGAAACGCCCCGCAACCAGACTTTATCATCTGATTGCGAGGCAAAGATACTGAGATAATTCAAATAATCTGTAAAAAAAATACCTCCATACATCGCTTGGTGTATGAAGGTATATGAAGTTTTCTACTTGGTATATGAAGCATGGTATATGAAGGTATACCTAGTAAGTTGCAAACCATGCAGACCGGAATTCTTCCCGGCATTGCATCCTGTTATCATTGTCTTTCTCCAGAAACGCATCTATCAGCGTATTTCTCCATCTGATATACCCCTCAGCCTGTCGGTCTTGGCCGGATATCTTCTCCTCTGTCCATTCATCCAAAGGATTTTTCTTCAGACTGTCGAGCACCACAGACCCCTTGAAGTTTTCAGTTTTCCACTTCCAGCCATAAACAGCTTTTACCCAACTTATGAAAGCAGCCTGAGAAGCATCTGTGAATTTATAACGTTTAAAAAACTTCCACACGACAAACCAATGAGCAATACGCACTTCCCCATTTTGGTCTTCGATTGAAATCAGGCGATACAAAGCCTGCTTCACCTCCTCTATTTTCAGTGAAGGATGAAACTTCTTGTCAAGCTCAACTTTAGGAAGACTGACCATACGGTCTGCCGTACTGGCAGCATCGTTTTCAGCACGCTGCTCTGTCACGGTCTTGCCTATCAGATTGACAGGCGAGACCGTCTGGCTATCCTCTCCATTTCCAGATAAATTTACATTGACCGTGCCAAAGATATTCTGCTGCGCAACATATTCGTTGTAGGTAGCACCGGGACAAATTATCACCTTATTTCCGCTCATGATTTACCTCCCCCTTTGTGTTTTAATACTGCGTTCAAAACCAGGCAGCAACTTCATTTCATTCTCCTGGGGATGAATATTCTGCTGATCAACGTGTTCGTAATATACCCCGTCTTTTTCGACAATCACTGTTGTTTTCTTATCATCACCCTGTTCTTTCAAAGCCTTTTCACGACGGGATGAAATTCCCCAAATCCTGTTCCTCAATTCACCAGATATGGCATCATTACTATTGAAACAATAATCCACTATGTGTTTTAAAACATTCTCACACATGGATTTCTGAGTCTCATCTTTAACCATCTTTAAATCAGAAGCATACTCAACACCACAGGAAATCATCTTTATGGCAATTTCCTCTTGTGCCTTATGAATGGCATCCTCCTCTTTTTTCATTTGAGCAGTAGCCCTTTTCCTTTTGGCATTTCCTGTCTTGCGCTTCGTAGCATTCTTTTTCTTCTCCAGTTCCGTACAGGAAGAAAACTGGTCATCATCAGCCCCTGCTGGGTATGAAGACAACTCCTTTGAGTCTGTTTCTGGACTCAGGAACTCTCCAGCCATGATTCGCTTGGAGAGATCATTGTAAATATCGTCTGTAATTAACATTTTATTTTCTATTTAAGTTTATTGTTTTAAAAAGGACAATCTTCTGGAAAATCATAAGGCTGTGGTCTGAGTGATTCTTCCTTTGACCATTTTAAAAAAGCCAGTTGTTCTTCCTTTGTCTGATATAATCTCAGCTGCCACTTAAATTCATTAAAACTATAGTGGCGAACAACCTTTACCCATAAATCCCCTGAAAAGTATTGCGGAGACAGAGGGCGTGGGCGCAAATCTGTATGATAACTATAAGGCCATTTTTCTATGATACCAGGCAGTTCGAATAAAAAAGCATAACGTTCATACTCCTCAGAATGAAGTAAATCTTCATCAGGTTCATTTGCAGCTATGAGTTCTCTTCTAAAGTCATCCAGGAAAAGAATCATTTCATTACTTTTACTCTCTTGCAGGGTCAATATTGCATAAACCATCCATTTGATAAGCACTAGTTCCCTATAGGGGCATCTAACATTTTCTTCTTTATGGTACCTTTTATAATCTTCTAACCATATTTCCCTAATTTTTGTATCAATATCGTCATCAAAATTTGTCTCATCAACGGCTTCAGAATTAAAGAGGCAGGCTGCAACATAATAGGCGGCATTGAATGCAGGAAGCGAATTCTTCATTCTATACTTACCAGCTTTATGACCAGTCATGAAAATCTGCTTCAGCAAAGCGTCGAGCGATGCTGGATTCTTGGTGTCAAAGTCTTGTAGACTCAACTTCTCTCCATAATATAGGCTATGGAACCATTCGAATGGATTCTTCATATTTGTTTGTTTATTAAATTTATATAATTGCAAAGCCCCACCTGGAGAGAGCGTTCACTCTGCCAGGCGGGGCTTGCGTTCTTGTTAGTTTAATATCTCGCAATGAGATAACTTTCCAGTTCTCAGATATTTAAATATCAGAAAGCTGTCAAGTTTGTTTTTCTGCTCCAAAGGTACAATTTATTTCTGAAACTCACAAGCTTTTTTGAAAAAAAATATATACCGCATACCTAGATTTTTTATGCAGGGAAAATACTTGGTTTACTGACACTGACACTGACAGTTCAAAATTCCGCAGGTAGTAAAAGAGTAAGAAAAGAAGTTATATTTATATATATAATAATTATATATATAAATATAAAATAATTCTAACTACTTTCCACTCATCAAGTGCTACTAGCGGAAAACGAACTGTCAGTGTCAGTGTCAGTAACTCTATGCTTCTCCACCCCTAACTCTATGCTTTCTACCCCACGAAATTATGAGTTAGGTTTATTAACATTTGTTTTTTTTGAGTTTTGCTAAAAACGCCCCCAAAACGATACATCAAATTTGGAGGTATCGAAAAAAAGTTGTATCTTTGCATTGTCATTAGAAGAAAGGCTGCACTCGGCATAGTTCAAGCAAGCTTGACTCTGTGCTCGTTTGCACTTTCTTTGCATTGTAGTTAAGAGATAACTGCTCCACTGTTGAAAGACAGGCGAAATGCAGGTATATGACAACTGCATCACCGTTCTGAGGGATAGGCGCCAGCCCGATGAACGAACTGAAAACTGAATTATTAACCCTTTAAAAATTAATTGATTATGGGACTTGGAACTAGTAAGTATCGTAAAGTAATGCGTACCCCACAAAGTGGTGAGAACGCTGGTAAGAAACTCTGGTATGCTACTGCAGTGAGCGACCGAGAGATGAGCTTCGAGGATTTCGTAACTCACATCTCTGAACACAATTCGCCTTACAGCCGAGGCACTATCCACGGAGTGCTGATGGATACGCTCGACTGCCTGAAGGAGCTGATCCTCGACGGCAAGAGCGTGAGACTCTCCGACCTCGGCCTGTTCTCCATCGGTATGACCTCTCGCGGTGAGGAAACCAGAGAGAAGGTGACGGCTGCAAGCGTGCAGGGGGTTCACCTGATTGTGAGAAATACCAAGAACTGGAGCAATGCCGAGCTCAAGAAGCTCACCAAGATCGTGGCATACGATGAGTATGTAGCCGGCGAAGGTGGCGGTACCGCAGGTACTCCTGGCGGAGGCTCAAGCTCCGGTGATACCACTCAGGGTGGCGGCGGCACTCAAGAGGGCGGCGGCTCTCAGGAAGGCGGCGGCGGAACCCAGGAAGGTGGTGGCGGTAAAACCGACAGTGGCGACGTAGGCCTCTAGGCATAGCCCCTTCGGGGGCATGCCCAGGAACTGAAACTGAATTAATCACTAACAATTAATCACTAATAAGTAATCACTAATAAGTAATCACTAATAAATAATCACTAACAATTAATCACTAATGAAATGAAAATGAAACGTGAAACTTGGAAGACAATCATTCAGATCTTGTTGTCAATCGTAACGGCAGTAGCCGCATCGCTCGGAGTAACGAGCTGCATGTAAATGTGCTGCATGTAATAGCAGTAATGTGCTGCATGTAAATTTAGGTTCTTAATATCCTCTCCATTCTGAAAGCCCCTCTCCTGTTTCCCCATGTTCAGGAGAGGGCTTTTTGCTGGGGCAAACGAAAAATATCATTTCTTTTTAAGGTATGTCGTGATGGCAAACCAGATATAGGCTACCAATAATACATAGCCGATATAATATAAAGTAAGCACACTGAAGATGATGTAATCCAAGGCGCAGACACTAGCCAATCCGCCCAGATACAAGACTCCTTCGCCCCGTGGCAACCGATGATACACCTCATCTACACAAGCCAGTCCTACTATGACAACAGCCCATACAGCAGCAAGGAAGAACCCCAGGATGCGGGGTACGGCAAAAGGATTGAGCGTGGGATGGAAATAGAAATGTCGCCATGTTTCCGGTTCGAAGGTCTGAATGGTGGCATAGAATGCAGCTGAGATTGCTACCAGTATGACCAATGCCGTAGGATATGGAGAATCTATATCATTGTAATGCACTATATAGATGTTGCTGCAGCTCACCTTGCGTATCAGGTAAGCTATGGCTATCACAACTATAATGACCATGAAAATGAGTAAATGCACATTACTGAATGTCATGATAAACTCAGATATCGGGTCGGCAGGAACAACCTGTTGCAGCATTTTCGATTCCCGTGTCCAGCCGAATGTATTATCTTCTGTTGCAAGCTGAACCCATACGGAATCGATGGAATCCTTTGGAACCATACGGATATCCGTTACTACCAACAGCCTGTCTTTCTTTACTGCAAACGAATCTACCGGCAATTCACTCATCAGTTCCTCAGGCTGTTGCTTGACAAGTACGAGTGAATCCTTGAATACCATAAAGTTGAATTTATTGGTATAATGGTGCGTCGTAGAAAAGGAAATGGAATCCAGCTGCTTGTTGCTATATTCAATGAGTGCAGCATGCTGCTGATGAGAATTATAACGATGATAGCAGCTACTGAGCATCATTGTGATGCCCAGTAACAGTAAGATGTATATGTGTTTCATTCTCATCATTTTCTATCGTTTATGAATTTAGTCAGAATATATGTTCATCTGACAAACGTTGCACGCAAATTCCAGTCTGAACCTTCTGCCATCGCCCAACTCCAGATAAAGCGGTTCTTTCCATGTTGGCTTCCTGCCACCACGCTTTACGCAATAGCCAAGGGAGTAGCGGATGCAATGGCGACACTGCATGATGAGGGATTCATCGGTCTTCGTGCCTTGAATAGAGGTCTTGCTTAATTCGAAGGCATTCTCCGTATGATTCATCCCATGCTGCTTGTAAAACTCATGTGCGCTCTTGTTGGCAATGTTGTAGAGATAACCATATTTGCCATATTCCCGCTGCCAGACTTTCACTTTGTTATCTCCTTCCGCATGACTCAGATGGCAGGAAACAGCCTTTTCCCTTGAAGAAATGTCTTCCATCAGATTTCTGCGCAACTCAGTCAGTACGCTGCTCGGAATGAAATAGTTGTCAGCCTGGTTCTTTATCTCCACTTCCCTGCACTCATAGATGGTACCGCCAAGCTTACTGAGCTGTCTGACGATATTATCATGCTGAGGCTTTTGAGCCGGATTGTGTTCAAAAGCCACAATACCCTTGCCCAGATAGTTGGAATCATCAGAACCCCATCCTATTCCCTGTTCACTGACATATTGCGCTTCTGCAGAGAATCCGCAGTGACCATCCTCATCATACAGACTGAACGTAATCCTGACAGGAATCTTCCTTTCAGCAGTTTTTCCTGCAAGAATCTTTTCAAAAGCCTGGTCATTGTTACGGTACAAGCCCATTCCCGGACGTAAGTTCATCGGCATTTTCAATGGGAACAGACGGTTGCCCTGCGCACGGTTCACGCGAAAACCTTCCAATTCGTGCTCATCATTGATGAAGCACAAGCCATCACCATTGGTAAAACTGGCGATACTGGCTACATTGAAGCTGTTGCCACGGATTTCCTTGACCTTGCCTACAAACTCGCCGATTGCCTTCGGAGTATCGAAACTTGCAATATCCGGCTGGCGTCCTTTCAGAAAATAGTTTGTAAAACCACGATTGAATGTCTTCTTTAAATTGGCTTCAAATTCATATCGTGGACGTCCAAAAGACGGGCGTGCATACTTCTGGGGATGTTTCCTGCAGATTTCATCAAGGCGCTGGCTATAGGCTGAAACAACGTTCTTGACATAACCTGCATCCTTCAATCTTCCTTCTATCTTGAATGAACAGGCACCAGCATCAGCCAAAGCCTCCAGATTGTCGATTTGGCACATATCCTTTAAGGAAAGGAGATGACGCTGATGTTCTATTTCCTTGTTGTCCGAATCTAGCAAGTTGAATTTCATGCGGCAGAATTGGGCGCATTCGCCACGGTTGGCAGAGCGGCCAAAGCATTTCTCTGAAGCATAGCATACGCCGGAATAGCTTACGCATAATGCTCCGTGAACAAACACCTCCAGGTCCATATCCGGAACAGCCTGATGTATGTCGGAGATTTCCTTAACGGAGAGTTCTCTTGCCAGGACAGCACGGTTGAATCCAAGAGACTGAAGCCATTTTACCTTTTCAGCACTTCGCGTATCGCATTGCGTACTTGAGTGTAATTCCCTTGTCCAGGTGAAGTCTACAGCTGAAGGACCCTTACCCTGCAATGCATACAATACTCCCATGTCTTGCAACAGGAGAGCATCAACGCCAGCCTCCTGCAAGTCACGGATCATATCCAGCGTATCATTGAGCTCAGAATCATAAATGATGGTATTGACAGTAACATGCACCTTTGCCTGATATTGATGGGCATAGCGGCATAGCTGTCTGATATCATCCAGAGAATTGCCGGCTGCAGCACGTGCACCAAATCTTGGTGCACCGATATAAACTGCATCTGCACCATGGTCAATGGCTGCAATTCCACATTCAAGATTCTTGGCTGGTGCCAAAAGTTCGAGTGTTCTCATTATCTATATCTTCTTAAACTTTAGCTTACTTGATATCATCAATATTGTATGGTGTCTCCTGGTAAACGTAATAGTTGATCCAATTGCTGTAAAAGAGATTGGCATGGGCACGCCATGTTACCAATGGTGCCTGCATCGGGTCATCATTGTAATAATAATTCTTCGGCAAGTCAACATCATCACGTTTTCCCATATCCCGTTTATACTCCTTGTCAAGCGTATTTGGGGCATATTCCAGATGACCGGTAACAAAAAACTCTCTTCCACCTCGTGCCATCACGATACTGACTCCACTTTCCTGCGATTCGGCAATAATGTCGAGTCCCGGGACCTTGATGATATCCTCACGGCGCACTTCAGTATGGCGACTATGCGGCATGTTGAAATAATCATCGAATCCGCGGAAAATAGGAAGAGTAGAATCAAGCGGCTTCTGTGGAAATATACCAAACATCTTTTTATCCAGCTGATATTTTGGAACTCCATAGAAATGGTATAATCCAGCCTGAGCACCCCAACAGATATACAATGTTGATGTAACGTGGGTGCGTGCCCAATCGAATATTTCCGTGATTTCCTTCCAATACTGCACATCTTCATACTCCATGGTCTCGATAGGTGCACCAGTTACAATCATGCCATCAAACTTCTGTTTAGACAATTCCTGGAAGTCCTTATAAAACATCATCATGTGTTCTATAGGTGTATTCTTTGGAGTATGACTCTTCAGTTTCATGAAATAAACTTCCAACTGGAGTGGTGTATTGGAGAGCAGACGCACAAGGTCTGTTTCCGTTGTAATCTTAAGTGGCATCAAATTGAGCACACAAATCTTCAATGGACGAATTTCCTGGCTATGAGCACGGCTTTCATCCATGACAAATATATTTTCATGCTTCAGCAATTCTATTGCAGGAAGCTTATCTGGTAGTCTTAATGGCATATTCTGTTTTTCCCTTTCTTTTTAATTTGGTGCAAAGTTACTAATTTTAGGCGATTTAAACAAAAAAAGGATGCTAAATTTCTATAGCATCCTTTAATTAATTACGATTTATTCATTTTACCAAAGTTCCAGACGCTCATTCTTAGGAATGAACATCTTGTCGCCCTGCTTTACACCGAATGCCTCATACCAGGCATCAATGTGAGGAAGAGCACCATCTACACGCCACTTGCCAAGTGCATGAGGATCGTTCTTCACACGGTTGCGAATCTCCTTCTCGGTGATGTTCTGACCCCATACACCTGCGTAAGCAAGGAAGAAGCGCTGATCAGCAGTAAAGCCATCCTTGTTCTTCAAAGGCTTCTTGGCTGTAGCATTCTTGAATGCATTGAAAGATACCATCAAACCACCGTGGTCGGCAAGGTTCTCACCCAATGTAAAGCGACCGTTGGCATTCAGATCAGGCAATACCTTGATGTTGCTGAAGAAATCAGCATACATATCTGCACGCTTGTTGAAGCCCTCAGCATCAGCTGCTGTCCACCAATCCTTCAGGTTACCGCTGGCATCATACTGGCGACCCTGATCGTCGAAACCGTGAGTCATCTCATGACCAATCACTACACCGATAGCACCATAGTTGAATGCCGCGTCAGCCTTGGCATCGAAGAATGGATACTGAAGGATACCTGCAGGGAAGCAGATCTCATTGGTGGTAGGATTATAGTATGCATTCACAGTCTGTGGAGTCATATACCACTCATCTCTGTTGACTGGCTTACCAGCCTTCTCTGCAATCTCCTTATTGTTGCGGAACTGACGGCAAGCCATCACGTTCTCATAGAAGC
>ERZ1026878.1057-NODE-1057-length-18084-cov-11.124688_pt1 | contig 18084 bp, 13 predicted proteins | sample MGYA00380169_ERZ1026878 | MGnify/ENA primary metagenome ERZ1026878 (study PRJEB33269, sample SAMEA4719805) | human gut metagenome | biome: human-associated habitat; feature: organic feature; material: feces | place: Cameroon | collected 2013-10 ...
AACAAAAACGACACCCCTACCCCCCCCCCTGTGCAAAATGCAGGGGGCGGCAAGGGGCAGAAAAGAAAGGGGCTTTTTCCATGAAAAAAGCAATGAAAAAACTCATGGCTGCACTGCTGGCAGTTGCTATGGTTTGCGCCATGGCCATCCCGGCGTTTGCAGCTGGTGGTGCTGGTGCTACCACTGGCGAGGGTAAGATCACCATTGATAACGCTGTTATAGGTCATACCTATAAGATCTACCGTATTCTGAATCTTCAGTACAATGAAACTGCTAAGTCCTTCCGCTATGAAAAAAATAATAAGTGGGGAGCTTTTGTTGATGAGCAGTCGGACAAATTAGCTGTTGACGCCAACGGTGTTGTTACTTGGAAAGAGGGAGTATCCGCTGAAAAAGATGGCGCTCCCATTAAGGCACTTGCAATAGCTGCCGGTCAGTATGTTAAGGATCAGGGTACTGCCTTCGCTGCTGACGACTCTAAAGTAGCAGCCTCGAGCACTGTAATCTTCGATAACCTGCCCCTCGGCTGGTATCTGGTGGTTTCTGACCTGACCAGCGATGCGATCTGCTCCATTGATACCACTGCAAAACAAGTGACCATCAAGGAAAAGAACGGTGTCCCCACTGTGACAAAGGAAGTTGAGTACGCTTCCGGCTCTTGGGGTCAGGGCAACGACGGCAACGTTGGCGATACCGTAAACTTCCAGACCACCATCAACGTGACCGATGGTGACCCCACCAACTACGTTCTGCACGATCAGATGTCCAAGGGTCTGACCTTTAAGGAGAATTCCATTGCCGTAAAGGTAAATGACACTCTCATTACTAACTACACGGTAGAGTACACCAATACCGATAAGTGCACTTTTGAGATTTCTTTCCCCAATGGTACTCTGCAAACCAACGATAAGGTGGTTGTAACCTACTCCGCTATCATTAATAGCGATGCTGTGGTTGGTACTGACGGCAACGACAACGAAACTTGGCTGAAGTACGGCGAAACGGGCGAGACCACCCACAGCAATACCAAGACCTATACTTGGAAATTCGATATCCTCAAGTACTTCACCGATAGTAACGATGACAAGCAGTATCTGGCTAATGTTGAGTTCGTGCTGTACCGCAAGAATGCTGACGATAAGGCCGAGTACGCAACGTTCGATTCCAACAACAAGCTGACCGGCTGGACTGCAACTGAGGGTGACGCCACTAAGCTTAAGACTAACGCAAACTCCAATGTTGCCGTTGAAGGTCTGGACAAAGGCACCTACTTCCTGAAGGAAATCACAACTCCCGGCGGCTTCAACGGCCTGACCTCTGATGTGGAAGTTCAGATTGACAGTAGCTGCAACACCCTCAGTGGCGCTACTTACACGGTCAAGTATAAGATGGCCAATGCCAATGATGAAGATTTTACGGATACCGATGATGAAAAGGTTGTTCCCATTGAGAACAACCGCGGCACTACCCTGCCCGGCACCGGCGGCATCGGCACCACCATTTTCTACGTTGTTGGCGGCGGCCTGATGGCTGCTGCAGCTATCCTGCTCATTACCAAAAAGCGCATGGAGAACCGCTAAGCTCTCCTTTTCCCCTGCACAGAGCGGGGCTGTAAAGCCCCCTGCTCTGATCCTGAAACTATAACGTTAGGGAGTAGCCCATGAAAAAGAACAAAAGCACCATTATATTGATCCTCGTCTTTTTCGTGGGTCTATCCGTGATGTTATACCCCACTATCAGCGATTACGTCAACCAGCGCAACCAGTCCCGCGCGGTGGCAAGCTACGCGCAGGACGTGGACAAAATGACCGATGCGGATTACAGCGCCTACTTTGACGCCGCCGATGCCTTTAACGCACAGGTGGCCGCCAACGAAAACGCCCTCTACCGCCCGGATCAGCTTACCGGCTACAACGAAACGCTGGATATTACCGGCACCGGCATTATGGGTTACATCACCATCTCCAAAATCGGCGTGGAGCTGCCCATCTACCACGGCACCAGCGACAGCGTGCTGCAGATCGCCGCAGGCCACTTGGAGGGCACCAGCCTGCCGGTAGGCGGCGCGTCCACCCACGCGGTCATCTCGGCGCACCGCGGCCTGCCCAGTGCAAAGCTGTTTACCAACCTCGACCAGCTGGAAGTGGGCGATACCTTTACCATCACCGTGCTGGACCGGGTGCTCACCTACGAGGTGGACAAAATTTCCATTGTGCTGCCCACCGAGACCGATGAGCTGAAGATCGCCGAAGGCAAGGACTACGTCACCCTGATGACCTGCACCCCCTACGGCATCAACACCCACCGCCTGCTGGTGCGCGGCCGCCGCGTAGAGACCCCGGATCAGTACAAGCACCTCCGCGTTACCGCCGAAGCGCTTAAAATTGAACCCATTATTGTTGCGCCCATTATGGCGCTGCCCATGCTGCTGATCTTGCTGATCGGTATGCTGATTTCCACACGCAAACCCAAGAAAACGAGAGGTGAAGAACATGAAAAGCATTGATCTGCGTCATCGTCTGGCGGCTGTGCTGCTGGCTATGTGCCTTGTGGTATGCTGCGCCCTGCCGGCGTTTGCCACCAGTGCCAACATTGTACTGGGGCGTCTGGGCTCGCTCCATGTCCGTCTGTACGACACCCACAACGATGTGCCCCTGCGCGGCGGCGAGCTTACCCTGTATCAGGTGGCCTCCGTCAAGCGCACCAACGGCAACCTGTACTTTGACTATACCGGCGATTTTACGGGCTGCGGTGTCGTGCTGGGCGATCTTTCCGACAGCACGCTGGCAGACCAGCTGGTAAAGTATCTGCCCGCTGTGCCCGCCATTGCCGCCCAGCAGGACGTGAACGAAGAGGGCTATGCCAACATTACCAAGCTGCCGCAGGGTCTGTACTTGGTCGTGCAGACCGAGGCCTCCCACGGCTACGAGGCCATCAAGCCCTTCCTTGTGTCCATCCCCATGCCCGATGGCGACAACTGGATCTACGATGTGGACGCCACCCCCAAGGTAGGCGCTACCATCCCGGAAACGCCGGACACCCCCGACACCCCGGATGTGCCTGACACGCCGCCGGATACGCCCGACACACCGGACACCCCCGATCTCCCGGAGCAGCCGGACACCCCGGATACGCCGGTGAGCCCCGGCACACCGGATAACCCGGTAAGTCCCGGCACCCCGGACAACCCCGTAAGCCCCGAAAATCCGGATAACCCGGTCTCCCCTTCCACCCCCGATAAGCCTGTTCTGCCCCAGACCGGCCAGTTGAACTGGCCCGTGCCGGTGCTGGCCTGCAGCGGCGTGCTGCTGTTTGCCGCAGGCTGGGTGCTGAACCGTCAGGGCAAAAAGGAAAACTGACTTTGCACTCCTTTCTTTTCGGCACAGCGTGGCGTTGTGTACCGAATTTGCTCCCCCGCAAGGGGGAGCATTTTTTGTGCCCTTCCCCTGCCGGGCGCAGCACGATTTTGAATGCGCTCCGCGTTGCTCTGCGCATAATCAGCGGAAAATATATTTTTAAATTTGCAATTCTGGAAAATCTGCGGATTTTCCAGAATTGCCTTTTCACGGGTGGGGTTTAGGCACGAACCCTCTCAGGCATCTCGCTTTGCTCGATGCCAGCTCCCCCGAAGGGGGAGCTTTTTGGGTGGAGCTGGCGAACGCAGTGAGCCTGAGGGGGTACACGCAAAAGAGCCACTGTACAAAAAGTACAGCGGCTCTTGTTTTATGCAATCTGTATTAGGTTTTTAATGCTGCTGGGCGGCCTTTTTGGCCTCCAGTGCCAGAATGGCGTCGCGGCGGCTCAGGTTGATGCGACCCTGCTGGTCGATGTCGGTCACCTTGACCACGATGGCATCGCCCACGGCAACCACGTCCTCTACCCGCTCCACGCGCTTGGTGTCCAGCTTGGAGATATGCACAAGGCCTTCCTTGCCCGGGGCGATCTCCACAAAGGCACCAAAGTTCATCAGGCGGGTCACCTTGCCCTTGTAGATGGCACCGATCTCGGGGTCCTCCACAATGGTCTTGATGGTAAAGATGGCGCGCTTTGCGTCCTCCTGATCCACGGCGGAGACGAACACATGGCCGTCCTCCTGCACGTCGATCTTGCAGTTGCAGGTGGCGCAGATGTCCTGAATGACCTTGCCGCCCTTACCGATCACATCCTTGATCTTGTCGGTGGGGATCATCATGCTGAACATCTTGGGTGCCCAGCGGCTCAGCTCCTGACGGGGCTCGGCGATCACGGGCTTGATGATCTCGTCCAGAATATACAGCCGGCCCTTGCGGCACTTCTCGAAGGCCTCGGCAATGATGTCGTAGGTCAGGCCGTCGATCTTGATGTCCATCTGGATGGCGGTGATGCCCTTGCGGGTGCCGCCCACCTTGAAGTCCATATCGCCGTGGAAGTCCTCCACGCCCTGAATGTCCAGCATGGTCATCCAGCGCTCGCCCTCGGTGATCAGGCCGCAGGAGATACCGGCAACCGGAGCCTTGATGGGCACGCCAGCGTCCATCAGTGCCAGCGTAGAGCCGCAGATGGAAGCCTGAGAGGTGGAGCCGTTAGAGCTGAGCACCTCGGACACGCAGCGGATGGTGTAGGGGAACTCCTCCAGAGAGGGCAGCACCGGCACCAGAGCACGCTCGGCCAGTGCGCCGTGGCCGATCTCGCGGCGGCCGGGGCTGCGCGGTGCGCGTGCCTCGCCCACGGAGTACGGCGGGAAGTTATAGTGGTGGATATAGCGCTTGGTCTGCTCGTCGGTCAGGTCGTCCATCAGCTGGTTGTCCTTGGTGCCGCCCAGCGTGCAGGTGGTAAGCACCTGCGTCTGGCCACGGGTGAACATACCGGAGCCGTGCACGCGGGGCAGAATGCCCACCTCTGCGGCCAGCGGGCGGATCTCGTTGATGCCGCGGCCGTCCACGCGCTTGCCCTCATCCAGCAGCCAGCGGCGCACCACGAACTTCTGCATTTTGTAGCTTACCAGATCCAGATCGGCGGCAGACAGGTCGGGGTATTCCTCGGCGATCTTGTCCATGATGGGCAGCAGGGCTGCGTCACGCACGTTCTTGTCGTCGGTGTCCATAGCAGCCTTGAAATCGTCCAGGTACTTGTTCTGGATGGCGTGGAACACGTCCATATCCAGACCCACCACCTGGAAGTCGATCTTCGGCTTGCCGCGCTCGGCCACGATCTTGTTGATGAACTCGATGATCTTCTTGATCTCAACGTGTGCGGTCTTGATGGCGGTCAGCATGGTGTCCTCGTCCACCTCGTTGGCGCCGGCCTCGATCATCACGATCTTATCCATAGTGGCGGCAACGGTCAGAGCAAGGTCGCTCACTTTGCGCTGCTCCTGCGTGGGGTTCAGCACGATCTCGCCGTTCACCAGACCCACCTGCACGCCGCCGATGGGGCCGTTCCAGGGGATGTCGGACACGGCGGTCACCAGAGAAGCGCCGATCATACCGGCGATCTCGGGGCTGCAGTCCGGGTCAAGGCTCATGACGGTCATGGTGATGCACACGTCGTTGCGCATCTCCTTGGGGAACAGCGGGCGCATGGGGCGGTCCACCACGCGGCTGGTCAGGATAGCGCGCTCACCGGGGCGGCCCTCACGGCGCATAAAGCTGCCGGGAATGCGGCCTGCGGCGTAGAGCTTTTCCTCGTACTCCACGTTCAGCGGGAAGAAATCCACACCCTCGCGGGGCTTGGGGCTCATGACCACGTTGCACATCACGCAGGTCTCGCCGTAGCGGATCAGTGCGCTGGCATTGGACAGGCCACACATCTTGCCCATTTCAACCTTGAACGGGCGGCCGGCCAGCATGGTTTCGTAGACCTTGAAGTTGTCAAAGGTCTCTTTGCGGGAACCAAATTCGATTGCCATTGTTTCTGCCTCCTTGTTTTTCGGATCGTTCTATCCAAAAAGCCGTGGCGTGCGCATTATAGCAATAAATCCAGCGTCCCTGCCCGCAGGCACGGGCGTTCGATTTACTGCTGCAATACGCTGCCACCGCTATTTTGTGCGCATGGGATACATGGAGTTATACATAAAGCAAAGGGCAGGTACCTTTGCGGTACCTGCCCTCCGTTAAAATTACTTACGCAGACCCAGAGTTGCGATCAGAGCACGGTAACGCTCGATGTCCTTCTTCTGGAGGTAGGCCAGCAGATTGCGGCGGCGGCCAACCATCTTCATCAGACCACGGCGGCTGTGGTGATCGTTAGGGTTCTTCTTCAGGTGCTCGTTCAGCTCGTTGATGTGAGCGGTCAGCAGAGCGACCTGAACCTCGGGGGAGCCAGTGTCCTTCTCGGTCAGAGCGACTTTGGCCATAACTTCCTGCTTATTCATAATACAGTACCTCTTTCAAGTAATTTATCTGCCTATGGCACAGCGGCGGGAAACGGTTCTCCCAAAAGCGGGCATACTCCCAGCCCCGTACCACGGTAACAGATACAGTATACCAGATTGCCCGGCAGATTGCAAGAAGATTTTTGTCCGCAAGCCTTAATTTTTTACAATGCCGCCCCAGTACAGCTGCACCTCCGGCAGCTTCTTTTTGCGCAGCAGAAACAGGGTGGGGATCAGGTACACCGCCACCGAAAGCAGCCGCGAGGCATCGTAGCCGCTCACGCTCTCGGCCACGCTGGTGGTGCCGTACAGCCCGCCGATAAGCATGGCGGCAATGTCCATGGCGCTGTGCAGGAACACCGTCACCCACAGATTGCCGGTGCGGAAGTAGATGGCGGCCAGCATCACGCCCAGCGAGGCCGCAAACACGCACTGCATCAGCACGCCAAAGGGTGCCGAGCCGAGCAGGTTGCTCAGGTGCGCCGCGCCGAACAGCACGCCGGACACAAGACAGGCTTTCCACACCCCGGCACGGCTGGTGCCGAAGTGTTCCAACAGGGTCTGGGCGATGACGCCCCGGAAGATGAACTCTTCCGCCACACCCACCATGGCCATGTTGGCCAGAAAGGTGCAGATGCGCACAGCGGGCTGCAGCGTGCCATTCTCCGGCCGGCCCAGCAGCAGCGAACCAAAGGTGTTGTAGCCGATGAATACCAGCGGGTACATACCCACCAGCAGGCCATTGAAAAAGCCGCTGCCGCGGCGGCGCAGCAGCCCGGCACGGTCTGTCCGTACCAGAAACAGCACCGCCACCAATGCGCCCACCAGCTCCTGCAGGGTGCTGTAGAGGTATGTATCCAGTGCAGAAAAATCTGCCCGGAACAGCACCAGCACAATGGTAAAGATCAGGTCGGTGACAAACAGGCTTGCCAGAAAGACCACTTCGGCCAGAACACAGAATACGAGCGGGTGCGCAGTGCGCAGTCGTTTGAGCATGAGGTACCCTCCTGAAATGTTGATAGCTCTATTCTACCACGATTCTCCCCAAAGCGATAGGGCGAAAATAAAGTGTGCTGCCGGGAGATTGGGGGTCTGTGAACGGCTTGCAGCATCTTTTTACAGAAAGTTCATGTAAAAACGGGCTAAAATAGCCTTGCAGATTTGACGTGTCTGCCGCTTTGGTGTATCATATACTTGTATTGTTATGCGCGATTCCGGGCGCATCACAGCCCGATTTTTAAGATTTATGAGGTGTGACCTATGTCCCTTGTTGAAAAACTTTTTGGCAGCTTCTCTGACCGGGAGCTGAAAAAGGTGAACCCCATCACCAAACAGGTGCTGGCGCTGGAGCCAAAATATCAGGCCATGTCCGATGCCGACTTGCAGGCGCAGACTGCCTTGTTCAAGCAGCAGTTGGCCGAGGGCAAAACGCTGGACGACATTCTGCCGGATGCCTTTGCCGTCTGCCGCGAGGCCGCATGGCGTGTGCTGGGCATGAAGCACTTCCCGGTACAGGTGACCGGCGGTATTGCCCTGCACCGCGGCGATATTGCCGAGATGCAGACCGGTGAGGGCAAGACCCTTGTGGCTACCCTGCCCGCCTATCTGAACGCCCTGACCGGCGAAGGGGTGCACATCGTTACCGTCAACGACTATCTGGCCAAGCGCGACAGCGAGTGGATGGGCAAGCTCTACCGCTGGCTTGGGCTGACTGTTGGCCTGATCGTGCAGGGCATGGACGGCGACGCCCGCCGGGCCGCCTACAATGCCGATATCACCTACGGCACCAACAATGAGTTCGGCTTTGACTACCTGCGCGACAACATGGTGACCTACAAGGCCAACATGGTACAGCGCGGCCACGCCTACGCCATCGTGGACGAGGTGGACTCCATCCTGATCGATGAAGCCCGCACCCCCCTGATCATCTCCGGCCGCGGCGAGGACTCCTCCAGCCTGTATACCCAGGTGGACCGCTTTGTACGCACCCTGCACAAGAGCGTGGTGGTGGAGCTGGAGGATAAGATCTCCACCGACGAGCAGGCCGATGGCGATTACGTTGTGGACGAAAAACACAAGACCTGTACCCTGACCGCCGCCGGCATCAAAAAGGCCGAGGCCTATTTTAAGGTAGAAAACCTTGCCGCTGCCGAGAACATGACCCTTGCCCACCACATCGATCAGGCCATCAAGGCCTACGGCGTGATGCAGCGGGATATCGACTATGTGGTCAAGGACGGTCAGGTCATCATCGTGGACGAGTTCACCGGCCGTCTGATGATCGGCCGCCGGTACAACGAGGGTCTGCATCAGGCCATCGAGGCCAAGGAGGGCGTGAAGATCGCCGCCGAGAGCAAGACGCTGGCCACTATCACCTTCCAGAACTACTTCCGTATGTACAAAAAGCTGTCTGGTATGACCGGTACTGCCCGCACCGAAGCCACCGAGTTCACCGAGATCTACGGCCTGAACATCGTCAGCGTGCCCACCAACCGCCCGGTGCAGCGCAAGGACTACCCGGACGCCATCTACAAGACCGTGGAGGGCAAGTACCGCGCCGTCATCGAGCAGGTAATGGAGTGCCACAAGAACGGTCAGCCTGTGCTGGTGGGTACTGTCAGCGTGGAAAAGAGCGAGATTCTCGCCAAAATGTTACAGCGCCACACCCGGGATTTCAACGTGCTGAACGCCAAGAACCACGAGCGCGAGGCCGAGATCGTAGCGCAGGCCGGTAAAAAGGGTGCCATCACCATCGCCACCAACATGGCAGGCCGTGGTACCGATATCATGCTGGGCGGCAACGCCGAGTTCATGGCGAAAGCCCAGATGCGCAAGGAGCACTTCTGCGAGAACCTGCTCAACCCCGATACCCCGCAGGATGCCGACCCGACAGCCGTGGAACTGCTGCTGACCGAAGCCAACGGCCACGGTGAGACCACCGATGCCAACATTCTGGCCGCACGTCAGCGCTTTGAGCAGCTGTACGCCCAGTATAAGCCTGCCATCGACGCCGAGGCCGACGAGGTGCGCGCCGCAGGCGGTCTGTTCATCATTGGCACCGAGCGCCACGAGAGCCGCCGTATCGACAACCAGCTGCGCGGCCGTGCCGGCCGTCAGGGTGACCCGGGCGCTTCCCGCTTCTACCTGAGCCTTGAGGACGACCTGATGCGCCTGTTCGGCGGCGACCGGGTGTCCGGCCTGATGAACACCCTGAAGATCGACGAGGATACCCCCATCGAGAACCGCATGATCACCAATACGCTGGAAAGCGCCCAGAAGAAGCTGGAGGGCCGCAACTTCGAGATCCGTAAGAACGTGCTGAAGTACGATGATGTGATGAACCAGCAGCGCGAGATCATCTACGGGCAGCGCCGCAAGGTGCTGGACGGTGAGGACATCAGCACCGAGATGCACAAGATGCTGCGGGAGAACATTGATTCCAGCTGCGCCCAGTTCCTTTCCGGCGATGTGAAGGACGAGTGGGATTTTGGTGCGCTGCGCCGCCACTATCAGGGCTGGCTGACCACTGATGCCGACTTCCACTACACTGTGGCGGACTTTGACAACCTTTCCCAGCAGGGCATTGCCGATATGCTGTACGACCGCGGGATGCAGATCCTGCAGGCCAAGGAAGTGCGCTACGGCGCACCCGTTATGCGCGAGCTGGAGCGCATCTGCCTGCTCAAGTGCGTAGACCGCCAGTGGATGGACCACATCGACAACATGGACCAGCTGCGGCAGGGCATCGCGCTGCGCGGCTACGGTCAGAAGGACCCGGTGGTGGAATACCGCATCGAAGGCTTTGATATGTTCGACCAGATGGTGGATTCCATCCGGGAGTCCAGCGTCAAGATGCTGCTTACCATCGAGCTGCGCGCCGCCGGTTCCGCCCCCAAGCGTGAGCAGGTGGCAAAGCCCACCGGCGAGGGTTTTGTGCCCGGCAACGGTGCACCCGGCGTCAAGGGCAGTCCCAAGGGTCAGCCGGTGCGTGTGGTCAAAATTGGCCGCAACGACCCCTGCCCCTGCGGCAGCGGCCTGAAGTTCAAAAAGTGCACCTGCGCCCAGTATCACCCGACTGGCAATAACGGCGGGGAAGAATAACCGTAAGGACAAGCCCTCCCGTCATGGTTCTGCTGTGGCCGAGAGGTCTTTCCGCATAAATTCAGAGGGAGTTGATTTTACAATGATCGCACCGGAAAAACTGTTGGAAGCCGCCAAAGCGCTGGAGCCCCAGCTGCAGGAATGGCGGCGCGCACTGCACCGTCACCCGGAGGTGGGCTTTGACCTGCCCCAGACCAAGGCACTGGTCAAAAAAGCGCTGACCGAGATGGGCTACACCCCGCAGGACTGCGGCAAGTGCGGCGTCATTGCGCTTGCAGGCGGCAAGCGCCCCGGCAAGGTGATCCTGCTGCGCGGCGACATGGACGCTTTGCCCCTGCAGGAGGAATCCGGCGAGGAATTTTCCTCTGAGCTGCCCGGCAAGATGCACGGCTGCGGCCACGATATGCACACCGCCATGGTGCTGGGTGCAGCCAAGCTGCTCAAGGAGCATGAGGACGAGATCGAAGGCACGGTAAAGCTGGAGTTTCAGCCCGCAGAGGAGATCTTTCAGGGCTCGCTGGATATGATAAACAGCGGCCTGCTGGAGAACCCCAAGGTAGACGCAGCCGTCATGTTCCATGTGCTGGCCGGGATGCCCCTGCCCTCCGGCATGGTGCTGGTGCCGGGCGGCGGCATCACCATGGCAAGCTGCGAGCAGTACCACATCGTGGTGCACGGCAAGGGCGGCCACGGCTCCATGCCCAACGCCTGCATCGACCCCATCACTGCAGCGGCGCACATCCACATTGCCTTGCAGGAGATCAACAGCCGCGAACTGGACCCCGCAGGCTTTGGCGTGTTCACCACCGGCCGGTTCGAGGCAGGCAAGGCTTCCAACGTCATCCCGGATACTGCCGATATGTGGGGCACCATCCGCACCGTGGACCCGGAGCAGAAGGTCAGTGCCCTCATCCATCAGCGCATGACCGAAATTGCGCAGGGCGTGGCCACCGCCTACCGCTGCACCGCCGAGGTGGAGTTCAGCGATTACTGCCCCTGCATGGTGGTGGACACCCCGCTGGCGGGTAACGCCCTGACCTATATGACCGAACTGCTGGGCAAGGGCGCTATGGATATGACCCCGCTCACCGGCGGCAAGCCCGGCGGCGGCAGCGAGGACTTCGCCTTTGTCAGCCACGAGGTACCCACCGTGAGTATGTTCTTAGCTGCCGGCAACGCTAAAGAGGGCTACACCTACGGCCAGCACCACCCCAAGGTGCGCTTTGACGACAGCATCCTGTACCGCGGCACGGCAGCCTACACCTATATGGCGCTGCGCTGGCTGGCAGAGCATCAGTAAAGTTGCCCCACAGAACGCCGGGCAGGAGGAAAAGCATGAAGCAGGAGCTGATGGATGCCATTCAGGAAACGCCGGTCATTGCGGCCGTCAAGGATGATGCCGGGCTTTGCAATGCGCTGACCAACGAGAACATCCGGGTGGTATTCGTATTATACGGAGATATCTGCAATATTGCCTCCATTGTGCGCCGCATCCACGAAGCCGGGCGCTTTGCCGCGGTGCATGTAGACCTTATCGCAGGGCTTGCTGGTAAGGAGGTGGCGGTGGACTTCATCCGCAACACCACCGAGGCCGATGGCATCATCTCCACCCGGCAGTCCTTCATCCGCCGTGCCAAGGAGCTTGGGCTGGCCGCCATTCTGCGGGTATTCCTGCTGGATTCCATCGCACTGGAAAGCTTGGATAAGATTCCGCCAAATCTGCCGGACTGTCTGGACCTGCTGCCCGGCACCATGCCCAAGATCCTGCGCCGGGTGTGCGCTACCGCCAAAGTGCCGGTGCTCGCTGGCGGCCTTATTGCTGATAAAGAGGACGTGATGGCCGCGCTGGAAGCCGGAATCACTGCCATTTCCACCACCAATCAGGCGGTATGGAATATGTGACCCGCATTCTGCGCAAAAGCAACCGGTGTTTTTTGTAAGGGTTTCACAAAAAGTGCAAAACACCTTGCTTTTTGTGCAGGGACAGGGTATCATAAGAGCAAACAAGTGCTGTTTGTTTCAGGAGATATGAGCGAAACGGACAAGGGCAGTTGCCTTTGTTTCGGTTCGCTCTTTTTTTGTACCATCAACAGCTGCCCAGCTCCCGACGGGCCAAGGCAGAACGGACAGGAGGAAAAGAACAATGTATGATGTAGCAATCATCGGCTGTGGCGTCATCGGTGCCGCTGCCGCCTACGCACTGTCGCGCTACGACAACAAGGTGGTCATTCTTGAGGCCGAGAACGATGTGGCAGACTGCACCACCAAGGCCAACAGCGCCATTCTCCACGCAGGCTACGACCCCGCCCCCGGCACCCGCATGGCACGGCTGAACGTGCGCGGCGTGGCACTGGCCAAGGAGATCTGCGCAAAGCTGGATGTCTCCTACAAGCAGTGCGGCTCGCTGGTGCTGGCACTGGACGAGAAGGAACTGCCCCATTTGCAGCATCTGTTCGAGAACGGCACCGCCAACGGCGTGCCCGACATGAAGATTCTTTCCCGGGAAGAGACCCTTGCCATGGAGCCCAACCTCTCCGAGAAGGTCTGCGGCGCACTGTGGGCACCCAGCGCCGCCATCGTGAACCCGTGGGAGTACGCACTGGCCATGACCGAGGTGGCGGTACGCAACGGCGTGGAGCTGCGCCGCAACTGCAAGGTGACCAATGCCGAAGCCATCGAGGGCGGCTACCGCCTGACCGTGCCCGGCGGCACGGTGGAGACCCGCTGCGTCATCAACGCTGCCGGTATCTGGGCAGACAAAGTACACTCCATGGTGGAGCCCGCCAACTTCCACATCATCCCCACCCGGGGCGAGTACTATCTGCTGGACAAGAGCGAGGGCACCCGCGTGAGTCACGTTATCTTCCAGTGTCCCAACGAGCTGGGCAAGGGCGTGCTGGTGGCCCCCACCGTGCACGGCAACCTGCTCGTCGGCCCCAATGCAGAGCCTGTGAAGGGCAACGACACCTCCTGCACCAGCAGCGGTCTGGAATTTGTCAAGGCCACTGCCCAGCGCAGTGTGCCCAGTATCAACTTCGGCGAGTCCATCCGCAGCTTTGCAGGCGTGCGCGCCAATCTGGACGTGGACGACTTTATCATTGGCGAGGAGCCGGAGGCACCCGGCTGGATCGATCTGGCCGGCATGAAGAGCCCCGGCCTGTCCGCCGCCCCGGCGGTTGCGGAGGAAGCTGTTGCCATCCTGCAGCAGCGCGGTGTGCTGGGCGCAGAAAAGGCCGACTACAAGGACGGCCGCCGCCACATCCGCTTCAAGGAGCTTTCCGCAGAGGAAAAGGCAGCGCTGGTCAAGGAGCAGCCCGCTTACGGCCGCGTGATCTGCCGCTGCGAGACCATCACCGAGGGTGAGATCTTGGCAGCTCTCCACAGCGAAGTGCCTGCCAACACCATCGACGGCGTCAAGCGCCGCGCCGGTGCAGGCATGGGTCGGTGCCAGGGCGGTTTCTGCGGCCCCCGCGTGCTGGAGCTGATCAGCCGCGAACTGGGCATAGACCCCTTGGACATCCTGCAGGACAAGAACGGCTCGAACGTTCTGCTCAGCGAAACGAAGGTAGGAGGAAAGAGCAATGGTTGATCTGGTCATTATTGGCGGTGGCCCTGCGGGCCTTGCTGCTGCCTGCAAGGCATGGGAAAGCGGTCTGCGCGACATTCTTATTCTGGAGCGCGACAAGGAACTGGGCGGCATTCTGAACCAGTGCATCCACAACGGCTTTGGTCTGCACCGCTTCGGCGAACAGCTGACCGGCCCGGAGTATGCCGGGCGCTTTATTGAGATGCTCAAGGAAACCGGCGTAAAGGTGCAGTTGGACACCATGGTGCTGGAAGTGACCCCGGACAAAAAGGTGCACTGCGTCTCCAAGGAGTACGGCTACCAGATCATCGAGGCAAAAAGCATCGTGCTGGGCATGGGCTGCCGTGAGCGCACCCGCGGTGCCATTGGTACCCCGGGCACCCGCCCTGCCGGTGTGTACACCGCCGGTGCCGCACAGCGCTATGTGAACATGGAAGGCTATCTGGTGGGCAAGCGGGTGCTGATCCTCGGCAGCGGCGACATCGGCCTGATCATGGCGCGCCGCATGACCCTTGAGGGTGCAAAGGTGCTGGCCTGCGTAGAGGTGATGCCCTACTCCGGCGGCCTGACCCGCAATATCGTGCAGTGTCTGAACGACTTTGACATCCCCCTGTACCTCTCCCACACCATCGTGGATATTCAGGGCAAGGACCGCGTAGAAAAGGCCATCGTGGCCGAGATCGGCCCCGACCGCAAACCCATTCCCGGCACTGAGATGGAGTTTGATGTGGACACCATTCTACTAAGCGTGGGGCTGATCCCCGAAAACGAGTTGACCAAGCAGGCCGGCATCGAGATGGACCCCCGCACCAAGGGCGCCATCGTGTACGAAAACATGGAGACCAGCATCCCCGGCGTGTTTGCCTGCGGCAACGTGGTGCAGGTGCATGATCTGGTGGACTTTGTTTCCGGCGAGAGCGAGCTGGCCGGCGCAGCCGCTGCCAGCTACGTCCAGAACGGCCCTGTGGCCACGGGGCGTGTGTTGACCGTGAAGCCCGGCGCAGACCTCGGCTACACCCTGCCGCAGCGCATCCGTCTGGAAGGCGTGGAAAAGAGCACCAACGTGTCCTTCCGCGTCCGTCGCATCTGCGGCAAGAGCACCATCCTTGTCAAGAGCGGTGATACGGTGATCGCACGCTTCAAGCGTGACCGCCTTGCCCCCGGCGAGATGGAGCACATTGCCCTGCCCAGAGTGCTGCTGGACAGAGCCCCCATGGACGAAGTGACCATTGAGATCGAGGAGGCATGAGCGAGATGAAAGAAGTAATTTGCACCTGCTGCCCGCAGGGCTGCCATCTGCAGGTGGATGAAGCCAACGACTATAAAGTGACCGGCAACGGCTGCCCCAACGGCATCGCCTACGGCAAGGAAGAGCTGACCCACCCCACCCGCATCATCACCAGCACCGTGCGCGCCGAGGGCTGCCTGCACTCCCGCTGCCCGGTCAAGACCTCCAAGCCTGTGCCCAAGGGACAGATGACAGAGGTGGTCGCAGCGCTGGACAGCGTGGTGCTGCACGCCCCCATCCATGTGGGCGATGTGGTGCTGACCGACGTCTGCGGCACCGGGGCAGACATTGTGACCTGCCGTGATATGGCATAAGTACTCCCCTTTTTACACAAATAAGCAAAGCAGCCGCTGCATCTTACCGTGCAGCGGCTGCTTTGCGTGTGGGGAAATCCCCTATTTTCAAATGATTCTTTCCGCTGAATATAGCCGGAACGCAGTGCAGGCCATTCGTTTTCTCAACCTTTCAGCGGCATGATGCTCTCCGGGGCGGCACACAGATACTGGGGCGGCTCCGGGGCGGCGGCAGAAAGGCTGGTTTTGCCTACCTTCCACCACAGCTGCGCCGTACCCTTCGGCGAGGTGCAGATGAGGTTCCAGTCAAAGGGGTTTTCACTGGTGGAGACCGCCTTTACCGGGATGGCGTTGGGCGCATCCGCAGCGCAGGGCGTAAAGTCGTGGGCGCGGATGCCCACAGCGGTGCAGCCCGCCGGGACGGGCAGCGCCAGCCGCAAAGTGGTGTCCCAGCCGTCCAGCCGGACTGTGCGGCTGTCCAGCGGGGTGCAGGGCAAAATGTTCTTGCAGCCGGTCAGCCGTGCGGCGGCAACGCTCTGCGGGTCGGCAAAAACCTCTTTTGTTTTACCGGCACGCAGCACCTGCCCCTCGTTCAGCACGATCATTTCTTTGCAAAGGCGGTAGGCCTCGTCCCGGTTGTGGGTCACCAGCAGAGCGGTGCCCGCAAAGTTTGCCAGCAGGCTGCCTACCTCGCCCTCTACCTCTTCCCGCAGGTAACTGTCCAGCGCGCTGAAGGGCTCGTCCAGCATCAGGATGCGGGGCTTGCCCACCAGAATGCGTGCCAGCGCGGCGCGCTGCTGCTGCCCGCCGGAAAGCTGGGCGGGATAGCGCTTGGCAAGCGTCTCCAGCCGCATGGCACGCAGCATTTCGGCGCAGGCAGCGCGGCGGGCGGCGGGGTCTTTTTCTGCCTTCAGACCGCAGAGGATATTCTGTTCTACAGTCATATTGGGGAACAGGGCGTAGTTCTGGAACAGCAGTCCCACGCCCCGCTGCTGCGGCGGCAGGTCGATGTGCTGCGCACTGTCAAACAGCACCCGCCCGTCCAGCACGATGCGTCCGCGGTCCGGCTTTACAATGCCTGCAATGCACCGCAATGTCATGCTTTTGCCGCAGCCGGAAGCGCCCAGCAGGGCGGTGGAGGTGTTGCCGGCGGTAAAGGCAGCACGGAGGGTGAAGCCATCCAGCTTTTTTTCAATGTTGACTTCAAGGCTCATTTCCGGGCACCCGCTTTCTGTTTTTTCTCCAGCAGGTTCACAGCCAGCAGCACCACCGCCGAGATAGCGATATCCACCAGCACCCACCGCATGGCACCCAGCTCATCGTTGGTGCGCCACAGCTGGTACACCGTGGTGGCAATGGTGGCAGTCTTGCCGGGGGTGTAGCCCGCGATCATGCTGGTAGCTCCGTATTCGCCCAGTGCCCGGGCAAAGGCCAGCACTGTGCCCGCCAGAATGCCCTGACGGCAGGCGGGCATCCGCACCCGCCAGAAGATCCATGTATCGGACTGTCCCAGCGTCTGCGCCGACCACGCCAGCGTTTCGTCAAAGCTTTCAAACGCGCCGCGCGCGGTGCGGTACATCAACGGAAATGCCACCACGATGGAGGCAAAGATGGCGCTGTACCAGTTCATGACCAGCTTTACCCCGAACTGCTGCATGAAGAAGATGCCCAGCGGCCGCTTTGCGCCGAAGAGCAGCAGCAGAAAGTAGCCCACCACCGTGGGCGGCAGCACCATAGGCAGGGTGAGCAGCACATCCAGCACACCCTTGACCACCCGGGGCAGCCGGGCAATATAATAGGCCGCAAAAATGCCAAGAAAAAACACCGCCGCGCAGCTGATCAAAGCAATGCGCAGGCTGTTCCACAACGGATACCAGTCCATGCCTGCTCCTTTATACGGCGCTGAAGCCCACGCCCTCGAACACGGTCATGGCCTTGTCGGTCTGCAAGTAGGCCAAAAACTCCTTGGCAGCCTCGGCGTTGGGGGCGGCCTTCAGTACGGCGGCGGGGTAGATGACCTGACCGCACATCTCCTTGGTGGCCTCGTCCACGGGGGTCAGACCGGCGCTGTACGCATCGGTGCAGTAAACGACACCTGCATCCACACTGCCTTCGGTGACCTGTGTGGTCACCTCCTTGACGTTGGAGCCGTAGGTGATCACGCCCGCAGCAGCCAGCGCAGCCTCGTCCAACTGGTAGTAGGTAAGGATCTTCTGGGTATACTGTCCCACGGGCACATCGCTGTTGCCCATGCAGAACAGGATATCCTGCGCCTTCAGGTGCTCGGCCAGTGCGTCAAAACTGTCAATGCCCTTGTCGCTGCCCTCCGGCACGCAGAGCACCACCTTGTTCTCCAACAGGTTCACGCGGCTGTCGGCATCCACAAAGTCGAGCCCATCCTTGTTCACATCGGCAGAAGCGGTGATGTCCAGCTGGTTCATCTGCTTCTGACCGGCAGAGATGA
>ERZ1026878.1061-NODE-1061-length-18022-cov-7.933545_pt1 | contig 18022 bp, 18 predicted proteins | sample MGYA00380169_ERZ1026878 | MGnify/ENA primary metagenome ERZ1026878 (study PRJEB33269, sample SAMEA4719805) | human gut metagenome | biome: human-associated habitat; feature: organic feature; material: feces | place: Cameroon | collected 2013-10 ...
TAAAGGTAATTTTGATGTCTAAGATTAAAGGTAACGTTAAGTGGTTTAATGAGTCCAAAGGATTCGGTTTCATTACTCCTGAAGATGGCAGCAAAGACGTGTTCGTTCACTTCTCTGCAATCCAGTCTAATGGTTTCAAAACTCTGGCTGAAGGTCAGCGTGTAGAGTTCGAAATCACTAACGGTGCCAAAGGCCCTTCTGCTGCTAACGTAATCGCTCTGTAATTCAGACGCGTCAGCAAGAATTTCAAAACCCGCTCACTGAGCGGGTTTTTTTCGTTTTGAATCAGCCAAGCAGATACATTTTCAGGAAGCTGGCCACGATCAGCACGCTCAACAACACCATTCCTGCGCTCATCAGACTCTGTTTCATTCTGTCACCCTCGTTCAGTATTGCACTCAGAGTGACAGAGAAAAATTAAGCCAACATTAACGCGCCGGCTGTTAGTGCTGACTTGCAGTGGAAAATAGCCAAAATGCGATCCCCGTCATCGCAAAGGAGCCCAGCATGTTAATGGCGATGTTCACCAGCGCCCAGCCGATACGACCTTCCTGAAAGAGAAACACCACTTCTGCAGAGAAGGTGGAGAAGGTGGTTAAGCCGCCGCAGAAACCTGTCGTAATCAATACTTTCCACATTGGGTCGATGTGCGTCATGCGGTTAAACCAGGCCAGTCCCATGCCTATGATAAAGGCGCCAATCAGGTTCGCGGCGAGCGTCCCCATCGGAATCGCCTGATGCAGCGGGTTAAACCGCATACTCAGAAACCATCGCGCAACGCTACCCGTTCCCCCACCAATAAAAACGGCTAAAAGTAGTTGTAACACGCTTAATACCTGCTATTTGATGTGTAAGAGAAGCGAGTTTAACGCCGTTTATGATGAGGGGACAAATATGTATGTTGCGGTAGGACAATTTGCGGTCACGCCTCGCTGGCACGAGAACGCGATCGCTTGCGTCAATCTGATGGCGCAGGCACAGCAAAAAGGTGCGTCGCTGCTGGTGCTTCCGGAGGCCTTGCTGGCCCGTGATGATAATGACCCGGATCTGTCGGTGAAGTCGGCCCAGCCGCTGGACGGCGGTTTTTTACAGCATTTACTGGCGCAGAGTGCTGGTAACGAGATGACCACCATTCTGACCGTGCATGTTCCCTCAACACAGGATCGTGCGGTCAATACGCTGGTGGCGATTCGTGACGGGAAGATTGTCGCACATTACGCCAAGCTGCATCTCTATGATGCCTTCAGCGTTCAGGAGTCCCGGCGGGTTGACCCGGGAGACCGTATTCCCCCGCTGCTGGAGATTGACGGAGTAAAAATTGGGTTGATGACCTGCTACGACCTGCGTTTTCCGGAGCTGGCGCTCCATCTGGCGTTACAGGGCGCGGACGTTCTGGTATTGCCTGCCGCGTGGGTCAAAGGGCCGTTAAAGGAGCATCACTGGGCGACGCTGCTTGCGGCGCGCGCGCTGGATACGACCTGCTATGTGGTTGCAGCAGGCGAATGCGGCACGAAAAATATCGGGCAAAGCAGGGTGGTGGATCCGCTTGGGGTGACGATCGCCGCCGCCGCTGAAACCCCTGAGTTGCTGGTGGCGGAGATAAAGGTAGACAGAATCGCGCTTGCACGTCAGCAATTACCTGTTCTTCGCAATCGTCGGTTTGCGCCACCGCAATTATTGTGATGTTTTTTTCAACAACGCTTGATTCACCTTGTTACAGATTGCTATTGTGTGCACGCGCTAAATGACCGTTAATAGATTCAGGTTTTGGCGCTGTATGCAGCCTGTTTTAAGTAAAGAAGGTATCTATGGGTGAGATTAGTATTACCAAACTGCTGGTGGTTGCCGCACTGGTCGTCCTGCTGTTTGGTACCAAGAAGTTACGCACACTGGGTGGTGACCTGGGGGCTGCCATCAAAGGCTTTAAGAAAGCGATGAACGACGATGACGCGGCTGCGAAGAAAAGCGCCGAGGACGACATCCCGGCAGACAAGCTTTCTCACAAAGAGTGACAGCCATGCCTGAGGGCATGCGAAAAAAAACCGGCTCATGAGGCCGGTTTTTTTGTATTACTGTAAATGAATATTACAGCATTATTTTACTTCTTCGCCTTTCGCCTGCATGTCCGCATGGTATGAAGAGCGAACAAACGGGCCGCACGCCGCGTGGGTAAAGCCCATCGCCATCGCTTCGGCTTTCATCTCATCAAACTCGTCCGGGCTGACGTAGCGCTGTACCGGCAGGTGGTGGCGGCTTGGCTGCAGATACTGGCCCAGGGTGAGCATGGTTACACCGTGGCGGCGAAGATCGCGCATGACCTCGATGATTTCCTCATTGGTTTCACCCAGCCCTACCATCAGACCTGATTTGGTCGGAATATGCGGATGCGCTTCTTTGAAACGCTCCAGCAGCTTCAGGGACCAGTTATAATCCGCACCCGGACGAACCTGGCGGTAAAGACGCGGCACGTTCTCCAGGTTGTGGTTAAACACGTCTGGCGGCGTGGCGGTCAGAATATCCAGCGCACGGTCCATACGGCCGCGGAAGTCAGGCACCAGCGTCTCAATTTTGATGTTCGGGCTTTTCTCGCGAATGGCCGTAATACAATCAGCGAAGTGCTGTGCACCACCATCGCGCAGATCGTCACGGTCTACGGAAGTGATGACTACATAACGCAGCGCCATGTCAGCGATGGTCTGCGCCAGTTTTTGGGGTTCGTTAGCATCAGGTGCAACTGGACGGCCATGGGCTACGTCGCAGAACGGGCAGCGGCGGGTACAGATAGCACCCAGAATCATAAACGTCGCGGTACCGTGATTGAAACATTCAGCAAGGTTCGGGCAAGAGGCTTCTTCACAAACGGAGTGAAGGCCATTTTTGCGCATCGCCGCTTTGATCCCCTGGATACGCGAAGAGTCGGCCGGAAGTTTGATTTTCATCCATTCCGGTTTTCTTAACAGCGCCTCGCGCTCTGTAGCCACGTTTTTAACCGGGATAAGGGCCATTTTATCGGCATCGCGGTATTTAACACCGCGTTCCATCACAATGGGTTTACTCATAGCGTGCGTGTTCCAGTTGCGAATATCGAAGGAAAGCGTTTCAATTCAAGGGAATGTTGTATTTATCAACTATTTTTGAACGAACGACAGGCAGTATATCATTGAAAGGGGCGTTAAAGCAGCCTGCCAGGTCGCCAATTTGTAAAATAGTTGTTGTTTTGTGCCTTTTGCCCTGCCTGCAGCAGGGACTTGTGCTGTCTGAAGCGGTCAGAAGGCCTGACGGATAATGCGGATAACGTTTTCCAGGACCGGATCGCGCAAACTCAGTTTGTTGTAATGCAGTGAAATCTCGACAGATTCCGCATTAAGCTGGCTGAGCGGGATACTTTCAAGCGGCCAGCATTTGCGCAGCAGGTTGTACAGACGTGCCGGCATAATGCACAGCATATCGCTGCTGCCGATCAGAGATGCGGTAGTGAACATATTGTAACTGCTGAAACTGATCTGGCGTTCCGGGAAAATTTCATCAATACGCTGGCGCAGAGCATGATTCGCCTGTCCTTCGGTCATGAAAGACGAGTGGTCATAGTTGCGCAGGTTTTCAAGGGTCTGTGGTTCGCTGAGAGCAGGATGCTGCTGGCGACACACCAGAACCAGATTATCCGCATAGAGCACATTTTGCCCCAGTGCTCTGGCACTGAAGCTGCCGCTTTCAATAATCAGGTCCGTCTGGAACTGGGCAAGCTGAATATCAGGCTCACTGAGAGGCACATTGCGCAGCAGAAGCTGCGGGGCATGCTCTTTCACGGCCTGATAAATTGCAGGCATCACCAGAACGCCCACGGAAGGGGAACAGCCGATGGTAATGGTGCGCTGCTTATCGTAGCTGCCGGTTAAATCCAGCGCGCCCAGAATGGATTCCAGCCCCTGGCTGATGAACTCATGGAGGTGCGTGGCGTAGGCCGTCGGCGTCACCCCCTGGCCCTTACGGATAAATAACGGGTCGGGAAATATAGCGCGCAGCTTTTGAATGGACTGGCTTATTGCTGATGGCGTGAGATTAAGAATTTTCGCAGCGTTAACGATACCCTTATGGACATATACTGCCTCAAAAATAGTCAATAAATTGAGATCAATATTACGTAAAGTCCGAAAAATTTGCGGCTTGTCTTCGCCACCAGGGTCATTCAGGCGTTTGGCTGGTAAATTATTATACTCCACGCTTTTACTCCGTATACATTCACAATATGAATGATAGTTGAATTTATTTATTATGCTTGTAGAGATTCGTAAAGTGTTGGTTTTGTTTCACTTCTTTATCAAAAATCAAACAGTTGTGTGATTATCACTCACGTTACTTAGACCCTGTTTGTCACGTTTGAGGGAAGCTAAATAATATGTAACGGCAATATTCGGGCGCTTCGAAAATATAGAATCTGTGGTTTATTGTAAAGCGCAAAAGCGGTAAATAAACAGTGGCCCGTCAAATTAGCGAGCCATGTTGTATGATATATTAAGCAGGGATATATTCGTGCGGGGGATTGTTAAGTAGTGCTAACACGTTCTTCAAAAGCACAGGACGAATAGTGTCTGGCGTAGCGGTATCGACCCACTGGCGCATTTGCGTCATCTCCATGCCGGCGTAGCCGCAGGGGTTTATGCGCTGGAATGGGGTGAGATCCATATTAATATTCAATGCCAGGCCGTGGAAGGAGCAGCCTTTACGAATTCGCAGCCCCAGAGAGCAGATCTTCATTTCCCCGACGTAAACGCCTGGTGCATCGGCGCGTGGATGCGCATCGATACCATATTCCGCCAGCGTATTGACGACAGTTTGTTCCAGTAGAGTGACCAGTTCACGCACGCCCAGTTTCCTGCGCTTCAGATTGAGCAGGACGTACATTACCTGCTGTCCGGGGCCGTGGTAAGTGACCTGCCCGCCGCGATCGCTCTGAATCACCGGGATGTCTCCCGTCATCAATAAATGTTCCGCTTTTCCCGCCTGACCCTGCGTAAACACCGGCAGGTGTTCGACCAGCCAGATTTCATCCGGGGTGCTGTCATCGCGTGAATCGGTGAAGTCATGCATAGCCTGGGAGACAGGCTCATAAGGTTGCAGCCCGAGGTGTCGGACCAGAATTTTATCCTGATACAAAACAGCGTCTCCGAAGACGAGGGACAAAAGATGCGGGGGAGTATATCACAGCGGGGAGAGGGGTTACCCGGCAAACCGGGTAACCGCAAAGGGACTACAGCACCATACGAACAATTTCGATATTGCCGAGCTCTTCGTACAGCGTCTCAACCTGCTCAATGTGTGTAGCGGTGATGGTAATAGAAACCGAGTGGTAGTTGCCCTTGCTGCTTGGTTTTACTGACGGAGAGTAGTCACCCGGCGCATGGCGCTGTACCACTTCAACCACCTGATCAACCAGCTCAGGCTTCGCCAGACCCATTACTTTGTAGGTAAATGGGGTAGGGAATTCAAGCAGTTCGTTAAGTTTGGTTTTCATGTCAGCTCCGGCGTAACGTCAAAAAGAATAACTCCCACGTCAGGTGGGAGTTATCAGGATACTTAGTATATGGGGATCAAAATCACACTTTCAAGTGTTCAATTTTTAACCAAACCAGTGATGGAACATCAATTTAATGTAATCAATGATTTTGCCGAAGAAATTACCTTCAGGAATTTCTTGCAGGACAACCAGCGGACGCTGATCGATCGTCTTGCCATCCAGCTGGAAGTTGATGGTACCTACAACCTGGTTTTTCTGCAGTGGCGCATGCAGCTCGGTGCTGTTCAGGACGTAGCTGGCTTTGAGATCCTTCATACGACCGCGTGGAATGGTCAGGTACAGATCTTTATCCACGCCAAGAGAGGCTCGGTCGTTGTCGCCGAACCAGACGGGTTCGGAAGCAAACTCTTTACCTGCTTTCAGCGGGTTCACGGTTTCGAAGAAACGGAAGCCCCAGGTCAGCAGTTTCTTGCTTTCTGTTTCACGACCTTTAAAGGTACGGCCGCCCATCACGGCAGAGATCAGGCGCATCTGACCTTCAGTGGCAGAGGCCACCAGGTTGTAACCCGCTTTGTCAGTATGGCCCGTTTTGATGCCATCAACGTTCAGGCTGTTATCCCACAGCAGGCCGTTACGGTTGGTCTGACGAATACCGTTGAAGGTGAACTCTTTCTCTTTATAGATGGCGTATTCGTTAGGTACGTCGCGGATCAGCGCCTGACCAATGAGCGCCATATCACGCGCGGAGCTGTACTGACCGTCGGCGTCCAGACCGTGTACGGTCTGGAAATGGCTGTTTTTCAGACCCAGCGCGTTCACGTAGCTGTTCATCAGGCCCACGAAGGCGTCCTGGCTACCGGCAGCAAAATCGGCCATCGCCACACAGGCATCGTTACCTGACTGCAGGTTGATCCCGCGAATGAGCTGAGAAACGGGAACCTGCATACCCGGTTTCAGGAACATCAGAGACGACCCTTTGAACACCGGGTTTCCGGTTGCCCACGCATCGTTACCGATGGTGACCAGGTCAGTTTCCTTGAATTTACCGGCTTTCATCGCCTGGCCGATAACATAGCTGGTCATCATTTTGGTCAGGCTGGCCGGGTCGCGGCGGGCATCAGCATTCTGTTCTGCCAGCACTTTGCCAGAGTTGTAATCGATCAGGATGTAGGATTCCGCATCGATTTGCGGAACGCCAGGGATCATGGTCTTGATATTCAGGTCATCGGCGTGAGCTGCAGAAAGTGCAGCAGCGCAAAGGGCCGTGGTCAGCGCCATGCGCTGCACAAAACGAGCAGAAAAAGTGGTCTTCATGGTCAGAACTACGACATCCGTGATGGAATTAAAAAAAGTGCCTTACTATAGCAAATGCTATTCAGGCAGGCATCCGACTTTAAGCATGAGTTTGTGAATGTGTTTTACACAAACTGACATTTCGGACACCGCCGATTAATTACTTTGCAACAGCGATAAATGACTGAAGCTGAGCTTCATTTTGCAAACGTTGCTGCAGGGACGCTGCCTGCGATTTACTGGCAAACGGCCCCATCTGAATACGCCAGACCGCACCGTTTTGCTCAACGCGTCCCGGGACGCCAAACTGCTGGCTCAGACGCTGTTGATACTGCTGGGCACGAGCCTGATCGCTCACTGCGCCTACCTGAACCACATAGCTGCCGCTGGCCGCTGCCGGAGCTGCCACCGCCGTACTTTGCGTGGCCGCTGGCGCCGTTACGGGCGCCGGTTGAGCTGCTGGCGCACTCACGGGTGCAGGGGCGGGTGTCGGCTCACTGCCTTCAAGCACGCCCGAGGCTAAGGTCGTTGGTGCGCCAAGAAAGCCGCTACTTTTTACCGGTGCGCCCGTTGAATCATCACTTTGCAGCGTGTCATTGCTGATTGGACGGATTTCTCCCCCCGGCTGAGCCGGTTCGGCCGGAGAAGAGACGCTTCCCATTCCGCCGTCAAGATTTGGACGGTCGGGAAGGGCATAGGTCTGTTTCGCCACTGTCGTACAGGCGGTACCCGGTCCGGAGAGCGAACCATCCTGCGCCACGATAATCGGGTCGATACGGACTTTGGTGTTATTCGACGTGTTCAGGCGATCGGCGGACGCGCGAGACAGGGAGATCACCCGGTCATTGCCGTACGGGCCGCGGTCGTTGATGCGCACAACGATCATACGGCCGTTCGCCAGGTTGGTGATACGGGCATAGCTCGGGATCGGCAGCGTCGGGTGTGCTGCAGTCAACTGCATTGGGTCGAAGGCCTCCCCGGACGCCGTCAGGTTACTGCCGGGTTCGGCATCATAAATGGCGGCAAAGCCAGCCTGGCTGAAGCGGGAAGGATCCTGAACAATTTTGTAGCTTTTGCCGTCGCGCTCGTAATCCTGATTCGCACTGGCATTCAGCGGTTCATAAACGGGATCGGCACCGCTGATTTCAACGATCGGGCCATTACACACCGCAGGCTGCGGCGGCGCGACGGTTGCCTGTTGCTGACCATCATCACTTGTACAGGCCGCAAGTAAACTTGCCGCAATGCAGATCCCCAGCCACTGCTTACGCATTCCGATCCCCTTATTTTTATACGCTTTTTGACAACATTTTTCTGTGGGTATGGATCGACATCACGATACCAAACCCGGCCATCAACACAATCAGTGCCGAGCCTCCGTAACTCACCAGCGGTAGCGGTACGCCAACCACCGGCAGAATACCACTCACCATACCAATATTTACGAAGACATAAACGAATAAAATCAGCATCAACCCGCCAGCCATAACGCGACCAAAGGTGGTTTGCGCGCGTGCTGCAATCCATAATCCGCGCATGATAAGCAGGACGTATAGCGCCAGCAAAATTAAGATGCCCACCAGCCCCAGCTCTTCAGCCAGTACGGCGAAAATAAAGTCGGTGTGGCGTTCCGGTAAAAACTCCAGCTGCGACTGTGTACCGTGCAGCCAGCCTTTACCGCGCAGGCCACCGGAGCCAATCGCAATTTTTGACTGAATAATATGATAGCCCGCGCCCAGCGGATCGGTTTCCGGATCGAGCAGCATCATGACGCGCTGGCGCTGGTAATCATGCATCAGGAAGAACCAGAGAATCGGAATAAACGCGGCAACCAGCACCACCGCGATGCCAATCAGACGCCAGCTCAGGCCCGACAGGAAAAGAACAAACAGGCCGGAGAGTGCGATGAGGATTGAGGTTCCCAGGTCAGGCTGCGCCGCGACCAGCAGCGTTGGCAGGAAAATCAGCACCAGCGCGATGGCGGTATTTTTCAGAGACGGCGGACAGACGTCGCGGTTGATAAAGCGTGCCACCATCAGGGGGACGGCGATTTTGGCGATTTCCGAGGGCTGGAAGCGGACAACGCCCAGATCCAGCCAGCGCTGCGCCCCTTTTGAGATGGCGCCAAACGCGTCTACCGCAACCAGCAAAATAATACAGAAGATGTAAAGATAGGGCGCCCAGCCTTCATAGACGCGCGGCGGGATCTGCGCCATCACCACCATAATGACCAGACCCATCGCGATCTGGCCAATTTTACGCTCCATCATGCCGATGTCCTGGCCGCTGGCGCTCCAGATAACCAGGGCACTGTAAACCAGCAGAGCCAGCAGGATCAGCAGCATGGCTGGGTCGATGTGTATTTTATCCCACAGCGATTTTTTATTTGGATTATCCGTCATGATTATTGGTCCTCCGCCGCAGCGGCGGCCGGGTTTTCAGCCGGCAGTTCGGTGTTGTTATCACCCAGCATAATGTGGTCAAGGATCTGGCGCATGATGGTCCCGACCGCGGGGCCGGCACCGCCGTTTTCCAGAATCATCGCCACCGCGACCTGCGGGTTATCATAAGGGGCAAACGCCGTCATCAGCTTATGGTCACGCAGACGTTCGGCAATGCGGTGGGCGTTATAGGTTTCGTTGGCTTTCAGACCAAATACCTGCGCCGTACCGGATTTCGCAGCCACTTTATAAGGCGTACCGGCGAAATACTTATGCGCGGTACCGTTCGGACGGTTTGCCACGCCGTACATCCCGTCTTTCGCGATTTCCCAGAAGCCGGAATGGATGTCACCCACAGGCGCTTCGTGCGGCTGGTTCCAGGGCACTTTTTTGCCGTCTTCAACGGTACTTTGCAGCAGATGAGGGACTTTCACCACGCCGTCATTGATGAGGATCATCATGGCTTTGTTCATCTGAAGCGGCGTGGCCGTCCAGTAGCCCTGACCGATACCCACCGGAATGGTGTCACCCTGATACCACGGTTTCTTAAAGCGCTTCAGCTTCCACTCACGGGTTGGCATGTTGCCAGAGCGTTCCTCGGCAAGGTCAACACCGGTGTAATGTCCGTAGCCAAACTTACTCATCCACTCTGATAGACGGTCGATACCCATATCGTACGCCACCTGGTAGAAGAAGGTATCCGCGGACTCTTCCAGCGATTTCGTCACGTTCAGATGGCCGTGGCCCCATTTTTTCCAGTCGCGATAGCGTTTTTCAGACCCCGGCAGTTGCCACCAGCCGGGGTCAAACAGGCTGGTATTACGGTTGATGACACCAGCACTCAGGGCAGAGACCGCCACGTAAGGTTTAACCGTTGACGCTGGCGGGTAAACCCCTTGCGTAGCGCGGTTCACCAGCGGCGTGTTCGGGTCATTCAGCAGGCCGGAATAGTCTTTACTGGAGATGCCGTCAACAAAGAGGTTCGGGTCATAGCTTGGCATTGACACCATCGCCAGGATGCCACCGGTACGAGGATCGGTGACCACCACGGCCGCACGGCTGCCCGCCAGTAAGGTTTCAATATACTGCTGCAGTTTAAGGTCGAGGGTCAGATATACGTCATGTCCCGCCTGAGGCGGCACCTCTTTCAGTTGACGAATGACGCGGCCGCGGTTGTTCACCTCAACCTCTTCATAGCCGGTCTGCCCATGCAGAACATCTTCGTAGTAGCGTTCAATGCCCAGCTTGCCGATATCGTGCGTTGCTGCGTAGTTAGCCAGCTTGCCGTCTTTATCGAGGCGCTCGACGTCTTTATCGTTAATCTTGGAGACGTAGCCAATGACATGCGTCAGCGCGGAGCCGTAAGGGTAGTAACGACGCTTGTAACCTTTCACTTCCACGCCGGGGAAACGGTACTGATTCACCGCAAAGCGGGCCACCTGGACTTCCGTCAGATTGGTTTTAACCGGAATGGAGGTGAAACGGTGGGAACGGGCGCGCTCTTTTTTGAAGGCCGCGATATCGTCATCGTTAAGATCGACCACGCTTCGCAATGCTTCCAGCGTGTCCTGAACGTTATCGACCTTTTCCGGCATCATCTCGATTTGATAGATGGTGCGGTTTAACGCCAGCGGGGTGCCGTTACGATCGTAAATAATGCCGCGGCTGGGCGCGATGGGCACCAGCTTGATCCGGTTTTCGTTTGAACGCGTCTGGTAATCGGTAAAGCGGACAATTTGCAGATTATAAAGGTTGGCGATCAGCACGCCGGTAAGCAGCAAAATCCCGGTAAAGGCGACCAGCGCCCGGCGCACAAACAGCGCGGACTCAGCCGTATAGTCGCGAAAAGAATTCTGTAGTTTCATCCGCTGCTTAATCTACCCTGGTCAGTCATTACTCGCGGTGATAGGGGTGGTTGGTAGTAATGCTCCACGCGCGATACAGGCTTTCTGCCACCAGTACCCGAACGAGCGGGTGGGGAAGCGTCAGCGCGGAGAGAGACCAACTTTGTTCTGCTGCCGCTTTGCAGGCAGGGGACAACCCTTCAGGCCCGCCAATCAACAGACTGACGTCACGACCATCCTGCTTCCAGCGCTCCAGTTCGTGCGCCAGCTGCGGCGTATCCCAGGGCTTCCCTGGAATATCGAGAGTGACGATGCGGTTTTTGCCTGCGGCTGCCAGCATCAGTTCACCCTCTTTATCGAGAATACGTTTGATATCGGCGTTCTTGCCGCGTTTTCCGGCGGGGATCTCCACCAGTTCGAACGGCATGTCTTTTGGAAAACGACGCAGATATTCAGTAAAACCGGTTTGTACCCAGTCCGGCATTTTGGTGCCGACGGCGACCAGCTGCAACTTCACGCATTAACCCCAGAGTTTTTCCAGCTCATACAGGCGACGGCTCTCTTCCTGCATGACGTGGACAATCACATCGCCGAGATCGACAACCACCCAGTCAGCGGTCGCTTCACCTTCAACGCCGAGCGGCAACAGCCCTGCAGCACGCGATTCCTGCACCACGTGATCGGCAATTGAAACAACATGACGCGTAGAGGTACCGGTGCAGATGATCATGCAGTCGGTAATACTGGATTTACCCTTAACGTCGATAGCGATGATGTCCTGACCTTTCAGGTCATCAATTTTGTCAATAACAAAATCCTGGAGTGCTTTACCCTGCAAGTTTTCCCCCTGGGGTGAATGAGATTGTATAACGTTGAATTCGTAGCCAGACAGTATACCTGAACTCAGGCCTGTAACGGGACAAATGTCTCCTGCCCGGCTTTTGAAGGCGGGTATCATCCCACCCTCCGCCTGAGATTGCATCGCCATTTTTGTAAAACAATTTCTGTAAAGCAATGATCGGCGGGAAAGTCTGGCAGCGGAGGATAACAGTATGGCTTACCCTGTCAAGGCAGGAAAAACAATAAGCCACTTTATTATGCCCTTCGGCTATTCATCTGCGCTTTTCTGATACAAACCGTGCGTATGGATATACGCCAGCACCGGGGCCGGTAGCAAATCGTCACAGGCTAAACCGTGCTGTAAACGCTCGCGAATGAGGGTCGCAGAGATATCGAACCACGGCGTCTCCGCCAGATAAATCTTCCCGGCCGGCTGTGTGTGAAGATCTTCTATATTGTCGGTGAGATGATCTTCCAGCCACTGCTGATACTGTGCTTCGCGCATGGTCAGCGGATAGCCCGGACGACGGCAGACGAGCAGATGGCTGTTCTCCAGAATGGTTTCATACTGATGCCAGGTGGGGAGATTCAGCAGAGAGTCCTGACCGATGATAAAGGCCAGCGGCTGGTCTGGTCCGTGTTCTGCGCGCCACTCCTGCAGCGTTTGCGACGTCCAGGAGGGCGTGTCGCGGCGCAACTCGCGCTCATCAAGGCTGAAGAGCGGTTTATCCGCGATGGCCAGGGCGAGCATCGCTTTTCGCTGCTCGCTGGTTGCTTCGGGCTGCGGACGATGAGGCGGGACATTATTGGGCATAATGATAACGCGCTGAAGACCAATCAGATTCGCCAGAATTTCAACCGGCTTCAGATGCCCGTAATGTACCGGGTCGAAGGTGCCACCATACAGGGCCTGGAGAGAGTGCATACTATCCATCAATAAAAACGTCAGCCAGCGCCTTGTGGCAGAGCAGCAGAGAAAGACTTTCCAGCTCCGCCCAGACCGACTGACCGTAATCTTGTTTTAACGTGAGCTCAGCGCGCATCAGAAGCTGTACTGCCTGACGCAGCTGTTCATGACTCAGGCGGTTGACGGCCTCGGTGGTCAACGCCCTGCGATTTTGCCACACCCGATGTTTATCAAACAGCGCGCGCAAGGGCGTATGGGCAGACTGTCGCTTGAGCGCGATCAGCAACAGCAGTTCGCGCTGGAGCGTGCGCAGCAAAATGACTGGCTCGCTGCCTTCAAGGCGCAACTGCTGCAGAATATGCAGGGCGCGTTTGCTCTTCGCCGACAGCAAGGCATCAACCCAGTGGAACGGCGTGAAGTGCGCCGCGTCGTTAACGGCCTGCTCGACGCGCGGCAGGGTCAGCTTGCCATCCGGCCAGAGCAGGGCGAGCCGGTCCAGCGCCTGCGCGAGGGCCAGCAGATTGCCTTCGTAGCAGTAGCAGAGCAGTTGATTTGCCGCGTCATCCAGCTGAAGGTTGTTCTGCTTCGCGCGCGCGGCCACCCATTTTGGCAGATGCGCCTGCTCAGGCGTCTGACAGGTGACCTGCACCGCATGGGTCGCGAGTTGGGTAAACCACGCCGCGTTTTCCTGTGCTTTCGTCAGCTTATTGCCACGCACGATCAACAGCAGATCGCTGTGTAACAGACTGACCAGCGTGGCCAGTTGTTCATTAATGGCCGCGTTCGGACCATTCTCTGGCAGCAGGATCTGGATCGTCTGACGCGAGGCAAACAGGCTCATCGCCTGGCAAAGTGAGAAGAGGGCATTCCAGTCGGTATTGTTATCCAGCTGGACGGTGTGGTGTTCATCGAAGCCCTGAGCGGCCGCCGCGTGTCGCACGGCATCCAGGCTTTCCTGTAGTAATAGCGGATCGTTACCGAGGAGCAGATACGCCGCGCGCAGCCCTTCATTGAGCTGCGCGCGGAGTTGTTCAGGATACAGCCTGATCATCAGTTACCCATTGAGGTAGAAACAGGAGACGCGTCGGCATCCGGTTTTTCAACAATGTCAGATCCTTGTTTTTTTGACGCTGCAATAGCTGGCAGTTTACGGATCAGCTGTTCCGCTGCCTTGTCGTACATTTCGTTGATGATAATCTGCTGTTCGGCATCTTTTGCCAGCGCCGTCTGCGGGTTATCGAAGAACGAACGGTACACTTTCGTGCTGATCGGGTAGATGTCTTTACCCGGGATCAGAACTGCCGCATTAACCGCCATGACCATTTGATACTCTGCGGTATGGCCGTCCTGGAAGATAGAGGCCGTATCTTTGCTGAGCGTCATCCCCAGCACACGCAGAGACGGTACATCCTGGCGCAGGGTGCCTTTTTCGATCAGCTCAACGCCGTTCAGACGCAACTGATTACGAATTGCGCGGCTGAGTGGACCGTTAGGATCCGATGAGTCGAAAATCATCGTTTTCATCTCAGCAGGCACCGCCGTGGTATTGCGCAGGTGCCAGCCACAGCCAGCGGTGACAAGCACCGCCAGAGATAAGAGTATTGTTGCCAGTTGTCGCACGTTTCCTCCCGCGCTTAGCCAACGACCAGATTCAGCAATTTACCTGGTACGTAGATCACTTTACGTACGGTAACGCCCTCAAGATATTTTGCGACCAGCGGTTCCTGGCCCGCGCGCTCGCGAACCTGTTCTTCGGTTGCGTCGACCGCCACGGTAATTTTACCGCGGACTTTACCGTTTACCTGGACCACAACCAGCGTGGTGTTTTCCACCATCGCGGCTTCGTCAGCCTCTGGCCACGGCGCGTTGTCGATATCGCCTTTGCCTTTCAGCTCCTGCCACAGGGTGAAGCTGACGTGAGGCGTGAACGGATTCAGCATGCGAACGACGGCCAGCAGTGCTTCACGCATTAAGGCACGATCCTGCTCGCCCTCTTGCGGCGCCTTCGCCAGTTTGTTCATCAGTTCCATAATAGCCGCAATTGCGGTATTGAAGGTCTGACGACGACCAATATCATCGGTCACTTTCGCAATCGTTTTATGAACATCACGGCGCAGCGCCTGCTGATCTTTCGTCAGGGCGGCGGCGTTCAGGGCCGGAGCATCGCCCAGTGAGGTGTGTTCGTAAACCAGTTTCCAGACGCGCTTCAGGAAGCGGTTCGCCCCTTCAACGCCTGACTCCTGCCATTCCAGGGTCATGTCTGCCGGAGAGGCAAACATCATGAACAGACGCACGGTATCCGCACCGTAACGCTCAACCATCACCTGCGGGTCGATGCCGTTGTTTTTAGACTTGGACATCTTGCTCATGCCGGTATAGACCAGCTCATGACCTTCGGCGTCTTTCGCCTTCACGATACGGCCTTTCTCGTCGCGCTCAACGATCGCATCGACCGGAGAAACCCAGTTACGCTCGCCGTTTGCACCCACGTAGTAGAACGCATCTGCCAGCACCATGCCCTGGCACAGCAGCTGTTTAGCAGGCTCGTCAGAGTTCACCATGCCCGCGTCGCGCATCAGCTTGTGGAAGAAGCGGAAGTAGAGCAGGTGCATGATGGCGTGTTCAATACCGCCGATGTAAATATCAACCGGCAGCCAGTAGTTTGCCGCGTTGGAATCCAGCATGCCGTCCTGATACTGCGGGCAGGTGTAACGCGCGTAATACCAGGATGATTCCATAAAGGTGTCGAAGGTATCGGTTTCACGCAGCGCAGGCTGGCCGTTGACGGTGGTTTTTGCCCACTCGGGATCGGCTTTGATCGGGCTGGTGATACCGTCCATGACCACGTCTTCCGGCAGGATCACAGGGAGCTGATCGTCAGGCGTTGGCATCACGGTGCCATCTTCCAGGGTCACCATTGGAATTGGCGCACCCCAGTAACGCTGACGGGAGACGCCCCAGTCGCGCAGACGGTAGTTCACCTTACGCTCACCTACGCCCAGAGAAGCCAGCTTGTCGGCAATGGCGTTAAAGCCCTCTTCGAAGCTCAGGCCGCTGAACTCGCCTGAGTTGAACAGGGTGCCTTTTTCGGTCAGCGCTTGTTCGGACAGGTCTGGTTCAGAACCGTCAGCCGCCAGGATAACAGGCTTGATGGTCAGGCCGTATTTGGTGGCAAATTCGTAGTCGCGCTGGTCGTGACCCGGAACGGCCATTACGGCACCCGTGCCGTACTCCATCAGCACGAAGTTGGCGGCCCAGACAGGGATGGCTTCGCCGGTCAGTGGGTGAATGGCTTTGAAGCCAGTATCCACGCCTTTTTTCTCCATCGTTGCCATATCGGCTTCAGCCACTTTGGTGTTGCGGCATTCGTCGATGAAGGTGGCCAGTTCCGGATTATTTTCTGCCGCTTTCTGCGCCAGCGGGTGACCTGCGGCCACGGCCAGGTAGGTCGCGCCCATGAAGGTGTCCGGACGGGTGGTATAGACGGTCAGAGTCTGGTCGTAGTTCTCAACGTTGAAGGTAATTTCCACGCCTTCAGAACGGCCGATCCAGTTGCGCTGCATGGTCTTAACGGTATCCGGCCAGTGGTCCAGATTATCCAGATCGTTCAGCAGTTCGTCAGCGTAAGCGGTGATTTTGATAAACCACTGCGGGATCTCTTTACGCTCAACTTTGGTGTCACAGCGCCAGCAGCAGCCGTCGATAACCTGTTCGTTAGCGAGAACGGTCTGGTCATTCGGACACCAGTTAACGGCAGACGTCTTCTTGTACACCAGGCCTTTTTTGTACAGCTCGGTGAAGAACTTCTGTTCCCAGCGATAGTATTCCGGGGTACAGGTTGCCAGCTCGCGGCTCCAGTCATAACCAAAGCCCAGCATTTTGAGCTGGTTTTTCATGTACGCGATATTGTCGTACGTCCACGGGGCTGGCGCCGTATTGTTTTTTACCGCTGCGCCTTCCGCAGGCAGGCCGAACGCATCCCAGCCGATTGGCTGCAGAACGTTCTTGCCCAGCATGCGCTGATAGCGTGCAATCACATCACCGATGGTGTAGTTACGCACGTGGCCCATGTGTAGTCGACCAGAAGGATAGGGAAGCATCGACAGGCAGTAATACTTCTCTTTGCTCTCGTCTTCGGTTACTTCAAAGGTGCGCTTCTCGTCCCAGTGTTGCTGGACTTTTGATTCTATCTCTTCCGGGCGGTATTGCTCTTGCATGGCAGCCAGTGGTCCTGTTTTCAATACAGCTACAAATGTAGCCAATGGATGTGGTAATTCAGATCCGCATAGCATAGCCCAAACGCCCGCGTCAAAACAGCCTTTCGCACAAATGCGCTTTGCAGGAATTTACCGGGTCTGTGCTTCACCTGACAAAGCGGCGATGAAATAAGGTCTATTATTAGAAATAGTTACTTACCCGGGAGGCAAAATGATGAACAAGGTTGCTCAATTTTACCGCGAACTGGTGGCGACACTGACGGAACGGCTGCGTAACGGCGAGCGCGATATTGACGCGCTGGTGGAGCAGGCTCGTGCCCGGGTGACGCAAACGGGTGAGTTAACGCGAACCGAAGTGGAAGAGGTGACCCGTGCCGTGCGCCGTGACCTGGAAGAGTTTGCGCGCAGCTACGAGGAGAGCCAGGACGAGATCGCCGACAGCGTCTTTATGCGGGTGATTAAAGAGAGTCTGTGGCAGGAACTGGCCGATATTACTGATAAAACGCAGCTGGAGTGGCGCGAGGTGTTTCAGGATTTGAACCACCACGGTGTGTACCAGAGTGGTGAAGTGGTTGGGCTGGGAAATCTGGTGTGCGAGAAATGTCATCACCATATTGCGGTGTATACGCCGGATGTGCTGCCGCTGTGTCCGAAATGCGGGCACGACCAGTTCCAGCGTCGGCCGTTTGAGCCCTAGGTAAAAGCAAAACGGCAACCACGTTGCCGTTTTTAGTGTCTGCGCCCTCTCCCCGTGGGAGAGGGTTGGGGTGAGGGCATCAGGCCGCACAAGGTAAACGCAAAACGGCAACTATGTTGCCGTTTTTAGTGTCTGCTCCCTCTCCCCACGGGCTGAGGAATCCCCAGTAATTTTTTACCTGAAGCGATGAACGTTGCTTCAGCAAAATTAATGACTTACAGCGATGCCCTGGTCCGGCTGTAAATCGCCGAAGCGTTTCCGTAAGGCC
>ERZ1026878.1062-NODE-1062-length-17994-cov-39.665645_pt1 | contig 17994 bp, 17 predicted proteins | sample MGYA00380169_ERZ1026878 | MGnify/ENA primary metagenome ERZ1026878 (study PRJEB33269, sample SAMEA4719805) | human gut metagenome | biome: human-associated habitat; feature: organic feature; material: feces | place: Cameroon | collected 2013-10 ...
GCTTGAGGTCTGGCAGGAAATGAACCTTGTAATCTACATCCATCGAACCGATGAAACGGCTCACCTTGCTCTTTGAATCATACAAATCCACCAAACCACGTGGGTTTCTCACACCCGCATTCACTGGATAACCATCTGCATCGAGTGCCTCATTGAAACCACCATAGTTGCTGTTGCCGGAATAAACAGGAATGGTTGGGTTGAATGTAGCGGCAGCCCATACGGCACCACCATTATTGAAAGAGTTGTTATTGAGTGTACCCTTGGCGTTGATAGTCAACTTCAGGTGATCCTGGAAGAAGCTAGGAGTCAAGACCACGTTACCCGTCCAGCGCTCCACATTGTCCTTGCGCACCAGACCGCTCTGGTTGTAATATCCGGCAGAAACACGGAAAGGTAAATACTTACCGATGCTTCCGCTCAAGCTGAGGTTGTTATCTGTACCGAAAGCTGTACGATAAACCTCGTCGTTCCAATCGGTATTGGCATTGCCGAGCAATGACTTCTGGTTATCAGTACCAAACTGATTGATGACATTCACGAAATCATCGTGGCTCAGCATATCCACCATCTGCGCACGGGTCTGCATACTGTTGGTGGTATTGAAGTTCACCTTCAAACCGCCCTGCTGTCCCTTCTTGGTGGTGATGATGATGACACCATTGGATGCACGGGAACCGTAGATGGCTGTAGAAGAAGCATCCTTCAACACAGTCATGCTCTCGATATCAGATGGGTTGATCATGCTGAGGAAGTTGCTGCTGTTACCAGAGATACCGCCCTGCTCCAATGGCACGCCATCGAGCACGATAAGAGGGTCGTTGCTGGCATTCAGAGAAGCACCACCACGCACACGAATGGTACTACCTGCTGAGGCAGAACCACTGTTGGACATGATCTGCACACCCGAAACTTTACCATTGATCAACTGCTCAGGAGATGAAACAAGACCCTTATTGAAGTCCTTTGCCTTCACCGTAGCCACGGAACCAGTCAGGTCGCTCTTGCGCGCAGTACCATAACCGATGACCACGACATCGGCAAGCGCCTTGCTATCCGATTCGAGTTTCACCTGCATTTTATCAGAAATAGCCAGTACCTTATCTATATAACCTATATAAGATACCTTGATCTTCTTGGCTGAAGAAGATACTTGAAGACTGAAGTTACCGTCGAAATCAGTAACTGTACCACCCTTTTCGCCTTCCACCGTAACAGTGGCGCCGATAAGAGCCTCACCATTTTGAGCATCTGTCACCTCACCTTTGACGGTGCGAGTCTGCGCCAAAAGCTGCAAACATCCCATGAGTAACAAAGCTGCGAGAAAGATACCTCTCTTTCTTACTTTACTTAAGATTGCATTCATTTGCTAAGTTATTTAATCAGGTTATTATTTGATCTAACATTTTGTTGTGGTTGCAAAAGTATCAAATACAATCAAAAGTACAAGACAGAAAATAGCCAAAAGAAAACAAAAAACGGACAAGAAACCAGAATATGTCCGGTTTTGTCCGTTTTGTAATATATATCAGTCCATAATTCATTCCACACCCATTACTTTCACAACACCCGACTCGTATGAATCCAGGATATTTGCCAAGGCAGGCAATGGCTGCTGATGTCCATTGGCAACAAGCGACTAAGGCAAAGATAAAGAATTCTCGCTGACATACAGAACAATCATGACAACTTTTATACGAAAACGTTATCATAGATCAGGAAATTAACAAAAAAAAAGCTGAATCTTGTTACGAAGATTCAGCTTCAATAGAAGTGGTACCACCAGGAATCGAACCGGGGACACAAGGATTTTCAGTCCTTTGCTCTACCAACTGAGCTATGGCACCAACTATGAATAACAAACGATTTCTCATTTGCGGGTGCAAAGGTACACATTTTTTTTGGTTCCAACAAATTTTTTCAAGAAAATCTTTCCCAAAAGTGAAAAAAAATGCATTTTTATTTTGTTTTGTCCCAATTTTCATGTATCTTTGCATCGTCATTCTGTAAAAAACAGTAAAATCGGCATCGGGATTTAGCGCAGTTGGTAGCGCACGTCGTTCGGGACGATGAGGTCGCTGGTTCGAGTCCAGTAATCCCGACCAATAAATACAACAGAATGGCGTATGAGATTAAGAGATATCTTTTACCTGCAAAAGAATGATCGCGATGCTTTACTGGCGATCATAATAGCTATGACTGTTTTAATGGGACTCATTATTCTTTTCAATAGGGAACCATCAGAAACAGCCCAGAAAGAAAACGACTCTATTCAAACTTACCGGATAGAACATGCCACTAGTCAGAATCCTGTATATTATAAAGAAGGATATCAAATCAAAGAAGCTTTTCCATTCGATCCGAATACAGCAGATTCGGTCCAGTTCAAACGGCTTGGTCTGCAAGCTTGGCAGATAAGAAGCATTCTTCATTATCGTGCCAAAGGAGGTGTATATAGTAGACCTTCCGATTTTGCACGTGTCTATGGTATGACGAAAAGACAATACGAGGCTTTGGCACCATTCATAAGAATTGCAGATGACTACAAGCCAGCTTCCGATTTTTACGGAAACGAGCCATACCGTCAGCAGAAACGATACAACAGACCTGATATAACTGCAACCACCCGTTCTACAACACCGGAAAACGAAAAAGTATACAGTTATCCACACAAGTTGAACCCAGGACAACACATTCATATCAATACAGCCGATACTACCGAACTGCAGAAGATACCGGGAATTGGCAGTTATTATGCCAAAATGATTATAAGATACAGAGACCGTCTAGGTGGATTCGCTGCTGCCGAACAGTTGAACGAAATAGATGGCATTCCAGAATCTGCCTTGGCGTTTATCCACATAGATGCCAACCATATCCATAAGCTTGACATCAACAAGCTCAACCTCAACCAGCTACGCAAACATCCATATCTCAACTTCTATCAAGCCAAGGAAATCTGTGACTACCGCCGACAGAGAGGTCCGATAAAAAGTCTGGAAGAGCTGAAACTATTGAAGGATTTTCCACCAGCCGAAATAGAAAGACTTACGCCTTATATCTCTTTCTGACGGAACATCTCACCTTAAAACTATATGTCTCTTTCTAAAGAACAAAAAGCCAAATGCTCTATGACTGATAGCGCATTTGGCTTTATATATATAAATAGGTATCAGATAACACCAAACTGATGCAAGAAGATGAGCAGAATGCAGATTGGACTGACGAAACGAATCATGAAGAGGAAGACGGGGAACAACTTACCACTCACCGTACCCCAGTTGGTAAACTCATCACGCACAATCTTCTTCGGAACATACCAGCCCAGGAACAGACAGGTGACAATCGAAGCAAGCGGCATCAACAGCTGCGCCGTGAAATTGTCACAATTCGTAAGGAAATCCTTCCCGAAGAATCCCAATCCGGGAACTGCTCCCTGAGAAAGAGAACAAAATACAGCAATGATGCTGCAGGTAACGGTCTCTATCCACGCACCCTTGGCACGGGTAATCTTGCGCTCCTCATAAATCATCGCCGTACCAATCTCATGCATAGAGATGGTAGAAGTCAATGCCGCCAATACCAACAAGGCATAGAACAATACGGAGATGATGTAGCTCACCACCGGCATATCGCCAAATGCCTGCTGGAACACATTAGGCAAGGTGATGAAGATGAGTGACGGACCGCTATCAGGCTGCACACCTACCGAGAAGGCTGCAGGGAATATCATCAAGCCTGCCAATACTGCAATAAGCGTGTCGATAACAACTATCTGACTTGCCGATTTCAAGAGATTGGTCTGGCGGCTGAAGTAAGATGCGTATGTACACAGACAAGCCGTACCCAAACTCAAAGAGAAGAAAGCCTGCCCCAAGGCTTCGAGCAACACGTTCTCATCAACCTTTGAGAAATCAGGATGAAACAGGAATTCCACGCCCTTCATTGCTCCCGGCAAAGAACAGGAAGCTATTACGATGACAACCAGCAGCACGAAAAGCAGCGGCATCAATACCTTGGAAGCCTTCTCGATACCATTGCGAACACCTCTTACCACCACTGCATGAGTAAGCAGGATGAAACCTACAGCCCATAAGGTAGGACGAATGGGATCGGAAGCAAACGTCTGGAAATAGGTTTTCACATACTCCGGATCGCCATGCACACCACCCATGATGCTGGCATAGAGATATTGCAGACACCAGCCTGCCACCACGGCATAGAAGCCAAGGATAATCATGGAGGTGATGACACCTACCAAGCCAACGGTTCCCCAAGCCTTGTTCTTACCCAAATTACTATAAGCCCGCGCTGCATTGGAAGCCGAATGGCGACCAATAATAAACTCGCTCATCATGCCAGGCAAACCCAACAGGATGATACAAACCAAATAGATAAGGATGAAGGCAGCACCTCCATTCTGACCTGCCATATAAGGAAAGCGCCATACATTACCCAAACCGACAGCTGAGCCGGCTGTAGCGAGAATGACGCCCAATTTACTTCCGAAATTTCCTCTAGTCTCCATTGTTTTTAATGTTTAATGGTGAGTATTCAATGCTTACAGATAAAACACGACATACTATACCTTATTATATATATAGCTTATCCCAATACTCCGAACTGATTCAGGAATACCAGGAAGATAAGGATTGGACACACAAACTTGATCAGGAAAAGGTAGACATTGAAAACCTTTCCCTTCAGGGTTCCCCAGTTGGTGAATTCATCCTGCACCACCTTCTTCGGCACATACCATCCCAAGAAGAGACAGGTAAGAAGACCTGCTGCAGGCAGGAACAGCTGACCCGTTACGAAGTCAAACCAGTCGAACAAGGTCTTGCCATAGAACGACAACTTATCTGTAGCCCCCAAAGAGAGCGAACAGAACGCACCAATGATGGCACAAGATACCGTAACAATCATGGCACCCATCTTTCTGTCAATCTTCAACTCCTCATAGAAGAAAGAAGTATTCACCTCGTGAAGCGACATCAGGGATGTCAATGCAGCCACAGAAAGAAGTACATAGAACATCAAGGAGATAATCCATCCCAATACCGGCATTGATGCAAATGCCTCGTTAAAGACATTTGGCAGGGTGATGAAGATAAGCGAAGGACCACTATCCGGTGATATTCCTACCGAGAATGCTGCAGGGAAAATCATCAATCCTGCAAGAACAGCCACCATCAAGTCGATGGCAGAAATCTGAATCGCAGATTTCAGGAGATTGGTCTGACGACTGAAATAAGATGCATAGGTACAGATGCAACCCATACCGATGCTCATGGAATAGAACGACTGTCCCAAGGCATTCAGGAATACATTTCTATCCACTTTTCCGAAATCAGGCTTCAACAGGAATTCTATTCCCTTTCCGGCATCCGGCAACAGGCAGGAAGCCACCACGATAATAAGAAGCAGGATAAACAGAAGCGGCATCATCACCTTGGATGCCTTTTCGATTCCTCCGCGCACACCATGGATAATCACGAAGTGACAAATCAGGAAGATTGCCACCGTCCACATCACCGGACGAATAGGATCGGCAGAAAACTCCTTGAAGTAATTTGCCACAAAAGTAGGGTCGCCATGCAGTTCGCCCATGATGCTGGCATAAACATACTGCAGGCACCATCCCGAAACCACCGCATAGTAACCGGTAATCAGGAAGCCCGTGAGCACTTCCAGATAGCCCACCCACTTCCAAGCCGTACCATTGGCAAGCTTGGTATAGGCACGTGCCGTATTGGAGGCACCATGACGACCGATAATAAACTCTGAAACCATACATGGGATGCCCAACAGAAGAACACTTCCTATGTAAACCAGGATAAAGGCTGCGCCACCTTCCTGACCAGCCATATAAGGGAAGCGCCATACGTTACCCAAACCTACGGCGCCACCAGCAGTAGCAAGTATCATTCCAATCTTGCTACCAAAACTTCCTCTATTTGATTCTGCCATTTTCTTGTCTTTCTCTTACTAATTTCTTAACGTTTCATATTATTGACTGCAAAATTATAAAATAATTCCGAGATATATGCAACATTTGAAAGCAAAAATATAAAATTAGTAATATTTATGCAACTTTTGGTGCATTTTCAAGAGAAAAAGGCTTTAAAATGCTCTTCTAACGATATTCTTCCGGCAAAGTATCACGCCATTTCGAGAAAGGATTTCCAAGAAGATGAGAATTGTAGAAGCGTTTATCGCCCGTTACCTCCATACCGATGAAGGCAGGCTTCTCATATTCTTCCGTTTCACTTCCCAGTTCCACTTCTGCCATCACCAAGCCTTCATTATCACCGTAGAATTCATCAACTTCGAAGGTGTGGTCTCCACTCCTGACAAGATAGCGGCGCTTATCGATGACTCCCCCCTGACAGAGTTGCAGAAGATGCTGCGCCTCGTCCATGGTTATTTCCTTCTCAAATTCATAACGGGTCATACCACCGTTTACCGACTTACCTTTAATCGTGAGATAAGCCTTCTCGTCTCTCGTGCGAACTCGCACCGTAGCCCCTTCGACCGGAATATACCCCTGCTGAATATGGCTAGAAGAAAAGGCGGCGCTTTTATAAGCGTCGCCCTTCTTAACGAGGAATTTTCTTTCTATTTCCAATCCACTCATTTTCTTATACCTTTAACTTTAAGCTGAAAGCCACATTGTATAAATCATACAGAGGATAGCCAAGATGATCAATCCTCCAAAAATCCATTTCACTACTTTGTCAGCTTTTGCAGCCTGTTTCTTCTGGTAAGCTTCATGCTTAGCTCTTCTTAAATCTTTATTTCCACCCATAGTTATATATTTTTTAGGTTATTATTGTTCTTCATCATTCGTAGGGAACTCCATCAGATATGCCTTGATGAAATCATCTATCTTACCATCCATCACGCCATCAACATCCGATGTCTGATAGTTGGTACGATGGTCTTTCACACGACGGTCGTCGAAGACATAACTTCTAATCTGGCTTCCCCACTCTATCTTCTTCTTACCAGCCTCAATCTTAGCCTTAGCCTCCAGACGCTTCTTCATGGCGCGGTCGTAGAGTTGGCTCTTCAAGAGCAACAGGGCTTTGGCACGGTTCTTTGGCTGGTCACGGGTCTCGGTGTTCTCGATGAGGATTTCTTCTTCCTCGCCGGTATCAGGGTCAGTATACCAATAACGCAGACGGACACCCGACTCCACCTTATTCACATTCTGACCACCGGCACCACTCGAACGGAAGGTATCCCAGGAGAGTTTGGCTGGGTCAACATATACCTCGATGGTATCATCTACCAACGGAGTTACGAAGACGCTGGCGAAACTGGTCATTCGCTTGCCCTGGGCATTGAAAGGAGAAACACGCACCAGACGGTGCACACCGTTCTCGCTCTTCAGATAGCCATAAGCGTACTCGCCGCCCTCGATAGTCATGGTGACGCTCTTGATACCAGCCTCATCGCCTTCCTGCATATCGGTGATGGTTACCTTGTAGCCATGAGCCTCAGCCCAGCGCATATACATACGCATCAGCATCTGTGCCCAGTCCTGGCTTTCTGTACCACCGGCACCGGAATTAATCTTGAGCACGCAGTCCATCGGATCTTCCTTCTGGCGAAGCATGTTCTTCAACTCCAGGTCTTCGATGGCTTTGATCGCCTTGGCATAATCGGCATCCACCTCTTCCTCGGTTACCATTTCGTCTTTATAGAAATCGAAGGCAAGCTGCAACTCGTCGGCATAAAGACGTACGGTCTTATAACCGTCCAGCCATTTCTGGATACCTTTCACCTTCTTCATCTGCTCCTGAGCATACTTCGGGTCTTCCCAAAAGTCAGGAGCCTGGGTGCGGAGCTGCTCCTCTTCAAATTCTACTTTCTTCTGGTCTATATTGAGATAGCGATGCAGAGCGTCAGCTCTGTCCATCACATCCTTCAATTGGTCAGCTGTAATCATTAACTTTGAACTTTGAATTTTGAACTTTGAACTTTATGATTACTTTGAACTTCATCTTTATCCCCTCCAACTATATGATAAGAGTCATCATCATAAAGAGTTATCATAAAGTTCAAAGTTCAAAATTCAAAGTTCAAAGAAAAACCATTACTCCTCATACATCTTGTCAATCTCCGCCTTATAGTTCTTGTTGATGATAGGACGGCGAATCTTCAAGGTATTGGTCAACTCGCCCGACTCCATTGAGAAGTGGTGAGCCAGGAGAGTGATGCGTTTGATCTGCTCATAATAAGCCAGATGCTGCTGGAGAATCTGAATACGGTCCATCAACATCTTCTGCACCTTTTCGTTGGCACACAGGTCCTCACGGCAGGTAAAGGCGATGTGATGCTCACGAGCCCAATCCTCCACGAGACGGAACTCAGGTACAACGAGGGCTGATACAAACTTGCGCTGGTCGGCGATGACGGCAACCTGGTCGATGAACTTATCTACCAGGAGCAACGACTCTACCTGCTGCGGAGCAATATACTTACCATTCGATGTCTTGAACAGATCCTTGATACGCTCAGTAAGATAAAGTTCGCCATCCTTCATGTAACCGGCATCACCGGTATGGAAGAATCCATCCTTGTCGAATGCCTTGGCATTGGTGGTATCACGATGATAATAGCCCGGAGTGATGGTAGGACCTTTGAGGAGCACCTCGTTATCCTCGCCTATCTTGATCTGAATGCAGGAGATAGGACGGCCCACTGACCCCAGACTGCGCTTCTTGTCAGGATGATCGCAAGATACGGTGGCGAGACTCTCGGTCAAACCATAACCCACCACCATATTGATACCCACGGAGTGTACAAACTCCTCTACCTCAGGACTTACATAAGCACCTGCTGTAGGGAAGATATTAGGATTTTCCAAGCCTAACTGCTTACGAACCATACTCAGAATGGTCTTGTTGATAATCTTATATTCCAACTCCAAAGCCAGAGGAGGACGCTTGCAGTTGGCAAGATATTCCATATTACGCTTCTTTCCCACAGCCAAGGCATGATAGAAGAGTTTCTTCTGGAGAGGACCTGCATCGTCCATCTTAGCCTTTACAGCGATATAAACCTTCTCCCAGAAACGTGGCACACTACACATACAGGTAGGATGCATCTCACGCATACTCTCCTGAATCTCATGAGGATAAGTATTGATGATGAGCTGGGCACCCTCACTCAAGCAGAGATATGCCCATCCTCGCTCAAAGATATGGGTGAATGGAAGGAAATCGATGACACGATCCTTTTCGGTAACTGGCACGCACTCATTGTTTGCCTTCAATGCAGCATAATACTGACTGTATTTCAGCATCACGCCCTTGCTGTCGCCGGTAGTTCCACTGGTATAGAGGATATTAGCCAAGTCATCCATACTTGCCTGCTTGTAAAGTTCCTCCACTTCTGTCTGACGAGGAAGATTCTCTCCCAGCTTCAGGAAGTCTTTGTAATAGAGGGCTGCAGGGTCATGTGTACTGATTCGCACGCTGGAATCGAAGATGATGATACGCTCCAGGGATGGACAGAGGGCAAAGATACGATGAGCCTTGTCATACTGCTCCTGTTCGCCTACAAAGAGGAAGCGAATCTGCGCATCATTGATCATATATTGAATCTGCTGCTCGCTGCTGTTGGCATAGAAAGGCACAGAGGTAACTCTGATACCGTACGCACCGAAGTCGGTGTACAGATAATGCACACAGTTCTGCGAGAAGACAGCGATTTTGTCAAGAGGTTTAGCCCCAAGATTCAGGAGGGCATTGCTCACTTGTTTCACTCTTAAGGAAAAGAGGTTGAATGAAACCGATTGCCACTGGTCGCTGCCAAACTTTCTGAAAGTTAAAGCAGTTTTCTCTCCCCATTTCTTGGCGAGATCATGTACCAGTACCGAAAGATGACTATTAATCTGCATAAGCTTATATTTATATTCTGATGCAAAGATAATAGAATTTGTTAAGAACACAAAATAAAAAGATATTTTTTCCACTTTATCTGCTCTTTTTTTCGTAACTTTGCAGAAAAAACAAAGAATAGGGAGATTATGATGACACAAGAAGAATATGTTAGCGATGCCGTGGAACTGCTGAAAAAGCTCATCTCCACCCCATCGGTAAGCAGAAACGAAAAGGATGCTGCCGACATCATGGAGCAGACCATCCGCAGTTATGGTTTCGAGCCTCATCGTGAGGCGAGCAACATCTGGATTATCGACCCTCACTATGATGAGAGCCGACCTACCCTGCTGCTCAACGCCCACATCGATACCGTGAAACCGGTGGCTTCGTGGACACGTGACCCGTTTTCACCGGATGTAGAAGATGGTGTACTTTACGGTTTGGGCAGCAACGATTGTGGCGGTGGACTCTGTTCGCTCCTCCAGATATTCCGAATGCTGACAGAGAAGCCTCAGCAGTATAATCTCATCTATCTGGCATCCGCCGAAGAAGAGGTGTCGGGAAAGGATGGCATCAGCCGTGCCCTGCCTTTGCTTCCGCATATCGACCTTGCCATCGTAGGTGAACCTACCGGCATGAACCCGGCTGTTGCCGAAAAGGGACTGATGGTGCTGGATGTGATTGCTCACGGAAAGAGCGGTCATGCTGCCCGCAACGAGGGAGTAAACGCTATCTACGAGGCATTGGATGATATGCGATGGATTCGTGACTATAAGTTTGAGAAGGTAAGCGAGTTCCTAGGACCTACCAAGATGACACTCACCGTGGTTAATGCCGGAACCCAGCACAATGTGATTCCGGATAAGTGTACGATGCTGGTAGATATCCGCACCAACGAGTTCTATGACAATGAGGAAGTTTACGAGTTTATCTGCCAGCACCTGAAGAGCGAGGTCAAGGCCCACAGTTTCCGTCTGAAGTCATCCCGCATCGACCCGGCGCATCCTCTTATTAAGAAATGTGTAGCCATGGGCATGAAGCCATTCGGCAGTCCTACCCTCAGCGACCAGGCATTAATGCACTTTCCATCCTTCAAGTTAGGACCGGGCGAATCATCCCGCTCCCACTCTGCCAACGAGTTTATCCGCATCAGCGAAATCCGCGATGCCATTGCAAAATATATAGAGCTTCTAGATGGAGCAACCATCTAAAAGACAATGTTCCTGACTATACCTTATTATATGAGTTACAATAAAAACAAAGCGCAGTTATGCCTCAGGCATAACCACGCTATCTGTTTTTCATCATCTTTTATCTTTTTTACTTATTTTCGCTGCAAAGATAAGAATACTTTCTGGACTTTCAATAAGAAAAATAGAAAAAGGGTAGAAAAGAAAACGCAATCGTTTGCATACTTAGCAAACGATTGCGTTTTTTCTGTATTTAATATTTTTTATCTTCCCAGCCAAGCCTCCGGATTGAGCTTGGCGGTCTCCTTGCGAAGCTGGAACTGAAGGATATTGTCAGAACCCACATTACCGAGAGCCTGACGGGTACTTACCTTCTGTCCCTTATGAACGCTTACGGATTTCAGATTACAATATACCGAGATGTAGGCACCATGACGAACCAATACGTTCCACATGCCACCATATCCGAATACGGCACTCACCTCACCATCGTAGATGCTGCGAGCCACGCAACCCGGCTTGCCCTGAATGTTGATACCCTTGTTGTCGAGGGTAACACCCTTCAAGCCCTGCACGTTATATTGTCCGAAATGGCTGACGATGCGATAGCCTCCACTGATAGGCATTGGCAGACGACCACGGTTTGCCTCGAATCCGCCACTCAGCATACGGTCTACCGAACTCAAGGTAGCAGCTTCCTGCGCCTCCTTCTTGGCAGCAGCAATTTCACGAGCCTGGCGCTCCTCGTCTGCCTTAGCCTTCAACTCAGCAGCCCTTCGTTCAGCTTCTGCCTTTCTAGCCTCCTGTTCTGCAGCAGCCTGACGAGCCGCCTGTTCTGCAGCAGCACGCTGGGCTGCCTCGGCAGCAGCACGCGCCTTAGCCTGAGCTTTGGCTTTTGCCTTCGCCTCTGCCTGGGCAGCCGCTTCTTCCTGAGCCTTTCTTGCAGCCTCTGCAGCCAGTCTTGCCTCTTCGGCAGCCTTTCTTCTTGCCGCCTCGGCAGCAGCTTCACGAGCCTTTGCCTCAGCAATACGACGGGCATTCTCTCTTGCAGCAGCCTCGGCAGCAGCCTTCTTACGCGCCAATTCCTCAGCTCGTTTCTTTGCCGCAGCAGCTGCAGCAGCCTTCTTCTGAGCCTCAGCAGCAGCACGGGCACGAGCCTTGGCAACTTCCTGGGCAATCAAACGGTCAATCTGGGCATTGATTGCCGCATCTTTCTGACGCTGGTCGGCGATGACAGCCTGAATGGTCTTCTGCTGCTTTTGCAGTCCCTGCACCATTTCCTGCTGTTGGGTCTGCTTGCCTTCGAGTGCCGTCTTCTCCTGCTTTCCCTTATATAATAAGGTGTTCTTGTGTCCCTTTACGTTTTGCAGCTGCACATGCTTCTCGTTCACCTGCTTCTGCTTGGTCTTTACAGCCTCGCCCTGCACCTTCTGATAGGAAGAATACTGGCGGATGAAAGAGAGTCGGCGATACATCTGAGTCAGATTCTTGGCACTGAAGATGAACATCAGCTTGTCCTGTACCGTATGATGACGGCTCATATATCTCATGGAGCGGATATACTTGTTCTTTCTGTCCTGCAACTGCTGCTGAAGGGTTTTCAGCTGCGCCTGCAGGATGCCGATATTTCCGTCGATATGATGAATATCCTTCTGGATGCCATCAATCTTCTTCTGACTCTGGTCTATCTCACCGTTCAATATCATCAGGTCTTCCAGTCGCTTCTTCACATCCGCCTGATTCCTGCGGAGCGCCTGTTCCTGCTCCTTGATTTTCTTCTGGATAGACGCACGCTGTCCCTGCAATCCTCGGATAGAAGCATTGCTGTAGGTAGCCGCCTTGCGTTCTGCCCTGGTAGGGGCAGAATGTTTCACCGGTCTTTTATTTCTGTTCTGAGGCTTGGCAGCCACTGCGGTCTTTCTTACCGGTCGCTTCTTCTGCACCTGTTTCTGGGCATAGGGAGCCAGCGAGAATACCAGAGCCATCATTAATAATAGGATACGTTTCATCAGATACTCATAATTTTGCGAAGTGCTTCTTCAGGCGAAACCTGCTTGTATTTCTTTGAAATTTCGGTCTGAGTACTCCAGTTACTATCTGTCTTCACCTCGTTGAGATTGAGGATAAGTTTCATTTCCTGCTTCTTCTGGGTTGCAGTAGTCATAAACGACATCACCTGTGTCGCCGGAAACATCTTCACGCCCACACTCTTGAACTTGCTGTAGTCTACATGCAGACGGGATGTGCCATGCTGCGAACTCTGATAGTTGACATCAGCCGATGTGATGCGCCCGTTCTCGCGGCTGGTATTCCAGGCATAGGTCATATAGCCATTCTTGACGGTTACCGGAACCTCGTTGCCGGCAGCATTCAGGTTAACGTCAAACTTCTTGAGGTTTGACTTGGTCACCTCCTTTTCGCCCGGCAGAATCAGCTGATTCCAGAACAACGCCTGCAAGGTATAGAACGAGATGCCCTGCTTCTTCAGGAAATCCACCTGCGTATAGTCTGCCTTGACATACTGCTTGTGATAACGGTCCAGAATCAACACATAATCAGGAGCAAACTCGAGACGCCCCAACTCACTGCCCAGGAAAGGCATGAAGATCTGGATACGCACCAGCTGATCCTTGCGCATGCTCAACTTGGCAGGAACGCTCACTTCCTTGTCTCCCATCAGGATAGTGAAATCCATCTTGCCCACAATATCCTTGGCGTAGACCTGATTATCCGAAACCATCTGCAGGAAAGCACGCTGGCTGAAGCTTTCACCCTGCTCGTCTGCCTTGACAGATGTCTGCTGCTTGCCGGCATCAACCTTGCCGGTTCCCTGTACCTGTCTGCTGGTTCCGCAAGCAGCCATCAGCATCATGGCAGCTCCGGCACCCATCAACATCCATTTATTCTTTTTCATCTCTTTCTACCTTTCTTAATGATTTTCTTCGTTACCGATTCCTTCTTTGCCGGTCTGTTACGACGCAGCAGTTCATCCTCGGTAATATATTGTCTATTGTTTATTTTCCATTTCAGGACGGCATTCTGTCCATCGCCGTCCAGCGCCTGCTTCCAGTATTTCATGGCGTCATCTATCATTCCGTTCATGGCATAGATGTCGCCGGCATGTTCCAATATCGTACTGTTATTCTCGGTAGAATCGCTGTTCTTGAGAGCAGCATCGATATAAGTCTTGGCATCGGCATAGCGCTCTTCCTTGAACAGAATCCATGCATAGGTATCCAGATAAGTGCCGTTGTTAGGTTCCGCCTTCACGGTCTTATAGCTCATCGATTCTGCCTTATGCAGGTCGATGCCTTCCTCGCTCATGTAATAAGCATAGTTGTTCAGCGCCATCACATTGTCATCCTTCCATTGCAGACAAGAGTCGTAAGCCGCATAAGCCGCCTGCTTGTCCTTCTTCTTGTAAAGGATGTCGCCCATGACGGCATAGAGATCAGAAACCAGGTCAGGAGAAGCATCGGCTCTTACCTGTGCCACGCCCTGACGGAATTCATGGAGCGCCGCATCCTCATCATTTTTCTGATAATGCGCCATTCCACCGAAGTAATAGAACACCATTTCTTCCGGATTATACTCATGAGCCGCCTTGCTCTGGGCGATTACCGATGTATAATCTTTCTGATTCCAGAGCAGCTGCACCAGCTGCAGTCTGGCATTGACATTATCCGGTGCGATGGCAAGCACCTTCTCGTAAGCCTTGCCGATGATGCTGTCCGGCATTTTCTTCAAACTCATATAGGCAGCACGCATTTCTGCCACATCAGCCGATGGCTGCGGCACATCGAGCACCTTGTCGAAGAGCGCCACCACCTGGGTGGAATCGCCACCATGGATCTCATTGTCCTGGATAAACGAACGGAACATCATCACCTTGGTTTCCAGATCCGTCTTCGGACTGAGCAGTATTTTATCCAGCATCTGATGAGCCTGGTCTTCCTGCTGGGTTGCCTTGTAATAGTCGTAGAGCGACATCTGGGCATAGGAATTCTCCGGCTCCTCCTTCAGCACATCCGTAAACATCTTGAAGGCTTCCTTCTGGCGGTGATGCTGCATGAGCCAGTTGCCCAGCATCGTCTTGTAAACCATGTCGAGCGGATGGGCATCTACCAGCGACTTCAATTCCTTATAGGCAGCCTTCTTGTCGTCCATCATTTCGTAGATGCGCATCTTGGAAAGCGTATACTGCTCGCTCTCACCCTCCTCGGTTTCCAGACGCGAAATGGTCTTCAGCATCATCGGGAAGTTCTTCTGCTGCTGATACAGCTGCACCAGGATATGCAGGGCATCGGTATTGCCATGATTGCGGGCATAGAGGTCTTCGTAGGCATCTATCGCCTTGTCATACTGCTGCTTGCCGATATAATGCTGGGCAAGATTCTCAGCATAGGTCTGGTTTTCCGGAGCCAGCTGTATTGCCTTCTCCATATAGTGAAGGGCGAGCGAATCTTGCTTCAGTTGAGAGTGATACATCGAGAGATAGAAGTATGTCTCTGCGGCATTCGGATCTATCTGTCGGGCATGCTCAAAGAGGTCCATCGCAGCAGAATAGTTGTTGGCTGCATGTTGCCTTCCCGCCTCCAGGAAGAAGTATTCAAAACGCTTGCGGTCGTTAGGACTGAGCGAGTCCTTCACCGCTACCGCCTGCTGCGCCACGTGTTTCACTTTTACCTTACGGGCCATAGACGGCAAAGCCGCAGAGCCTATCAGCCCCACGACCATCCAGATAGCAGTATTTCTCAAACTGAATTTCACGATTCGATTCCTTTCTTTTTATTTTACTCCCGTATGACCATAGCCACCAGCGCCTCTCTCTGTCTCGTCGAGTTCTTCTACCTCGATGAAGTCGCATTGTTCGTGCTTGGCAAGCACCATTTGTGCGATACGCTCGCCGTCATTGATGACGAAGTCCTGCTGTGAGAAGTTGATGAGCAGCACCATGATTTCGCCTCTATAGTCGGCGTCGATGGTACCCGGCGTATTGAGCACGGTAATGCCATGCTTCAGTGCCAGTCCGCTGCGAGGTCTTATCTGCGCTTCATAACCAGCCGGCAATGCCATGAAAAGCCCCGTAGGAACGAGTCTACGCTCCATAGGATGAAGCACGATAGCCTCATCGATATTAGCACGCAAATCCATGCCCGCACTCTGAGGTGTGGCAAACGCAGGAAGAGGCTGATGCCCCTTATTGATAATCTGTACTTTCAGCATATTTTTCTATTTTTCTGCAAAAATACTGCTTTTTAGGCGAATAATCGCATTTTATAAGTAAAAATGATATAATTTATCTATTTTTATTTTGAATTATGCGCAGATTCCTGTATTTTTGCGCTGCAGAACAATAAATGTGCAATATTTAAAATACGATTACAACATTTCATACTCTTCAATATCTAATGTCTGTATTAAATTTGCCTTTTTTATCTCTAGTGACAATCAATCTATGATATAACTTCTTCTTACGTATTTCATCAAAAGAATAGTTCTTGGCATCTTTCCACTTAACTAAGAAGAAATAACAAGTATCATGCTCATTAAACAAATAGTTAGGGTCACCACTACATAGCGAATCAGGAAGCACAAAATCTGTTGGATGGACATTTAAGTATTTATGTTGGAAAACAATTATTGTATCCAAGTCATCATAGCGTGCATAATTTGGAAACAGCATATTATTTACACTATCAATATTATCATAGAGAGATACCCCAACGAACAAAGTATCCTTTGTATAATTTTTAAAACAGACAGTAGTCCTTGTATGTATTATTGGTATACAAGTCGATATTACATAAATGACTATTAAAACAACAAGTAAAGATTTTATTATATTTTTTACAGTTTTCATAACAAATGAAATAATTCAATTAAAACCACCAGGAAAAGTCCATTATCAAGAAACGACCTTTCCTGGTGTGATTTATCACCCTATTTTACCATCTTACGCATAAGACCCAATATTTGTGCAGTTCTCAACCTACCCATATTGAAAATACTGATATTTTGTATTGGATACTTGCTTATTGGTCCTATCCAACTTTTTTTCAAAATATCCATTAGACAAGAAATTAGCCCACGTCTCCGTCCCAAAAAAGTCCCGTAGGAACGAGTCTACGCTCCATAGGATGAAGCACGATAGCCTTATGATATTAGCACGCAAATCCATGCCCACACTCTGAGGTGTGGCAAACGCAGGGAGAGGCTGATGCCCCTTATTGATAATCTGTACTTTCAGCATATTTTTCTGCAAAAATACTGCTTTTTAGGCGAATAATCGCATTTTATAAGTAAAAATGATATAATTTATCTATTTTTATTTTGAATTATGCGCAGATTCCTGTATTTTTGCGCTACAGAACGATAAAAGTGCAATATTAAAATATAAGGATCTACGGATTATGGAATGGAAACAACTCATATCAAACAAGCGTTTCGGACAGGAACACAAGCATGCTGAGCGCCACGATGACCGCTCTGAATTCAAGCGCGATTACGACCGCCTCATCTTCTCTTCGGCATTCCGCCGATTGCAGAACAAGACGCAGGTCTTCCCTCTGCCGGGCAGCATCTTCGTCCACAACCGTCTCACCCACAGTCTGGAAGTGGCGAGTGTGGGCATGTCGATAGGTAACGACATATCCCGACGGGTCATCCAGAAGCAGCCTGACCTGAAGGATACGCTCGTAGAAGAGATAGGAACCATCGTAAGTGCAGCCTGTCTGGCTCATGATCTGGGCAATCCTCCTTTCGGTCATTCCGGTGAGAAAGCCATCCAGACTTTCTTCTCTGAAGGACCGGGGCAGAAGATAAAGCCAATGGTTTCATCCGAGTTCTGGGATGACATTACGCATTTCGAAGGTAACGCAAATGCCTTCAGAATCCTGACCCACCGATTC
>ERZ1026878.1069-NODE-1069-length-17912-cov-8.423083_pt1 | contig 17912 bp, 15 predicted proteins | sample MGYA00380169_ERZ1026878 | MGnify/ENA primary metagenome ERZ1026878 (study PRJEB33269, sample SAMEA4719805) | human gut metagenome | biome: human-associated habitat; feature: organic feature; material: feces | place: Cameroon | collected 2013-10 ...
CGCGATTCCTCCCGCGTCTGAAGACGCGGGTTTCCTCGCGGAATTTCTATGAATTCCCAACGGAAGGAGTGCCCGTAGAACTAACAATCAACATGGAACTTAGGATAAATGTTCAACATATTGAACAGTAAAATATCTTTTTGTTTATTTTGCTAAACATTCGAGATATAATATTGTTCATTCTATTGAACATGTGCCGAAAATGATTGCCTCTGAAACACTGATTCAGGTGATGCTTGACAACCGAGAGCTTGTGGCGTCGAAAAAGGTCTTTCCCAGAGAAACCGAGATCGACACCTTTCCTCGCTGCGTGCTGGTCGGCGTTCGCCGATCCGGCAAGTCATATCTCCTCTATCAAAAGATCCAGTCCCTTCTCGTAAACGGGAAGAGCTGGGACGACATGCTGTATCTCAATTTCGAGGATGAACGGCTTTTGGGATTCGACGTCAGCGACTTCAACAGCATTTTGTCCTGCCATACGCAAATTTCCGGAAAGAAGGACTATCCCATCCTCTTTCTCGATGAAATACAAATCATCGACGGCTGGGAGCGTTTTGCGAGACGCATGGCGGATACAGGCTTGGAAATCTACATCACCGGCTCGAATGCCAAGATGCTCAGCACAGACGTTGCCGCTGTTCTGGGCGGACGGTTTATGTCGATCAATATTTTTCCGTTGAGTTTCAGAGAATTTCTAGGATTCAAGAACATTCCTTCGGACCTGGCTTCCCGTCTCTCAACAGGCGGCACGGCTTTGATAAAGAACGGTTTCTCACAATACCTGCGCTTTGGAGGATTTCCTGAATGTGCAGAGTTCCAGAATCCAAGAGAGTACCTCAACAGTATTTTGCAGAAGGTCTATATCGGCGACATTGCAGTCCGCAACAAAGTCGAGAACCTTTACGCGCTACGAGTGCTTCTGAAGAAAATAGCCGAATCCATCGGCCAGCCCGTGTCGTACACCAGGCTAACGCGCATCGTCATAGCCGTCGGCGTTTCGCTGGCCAAAAACAGCTGCATCAGCTACCTTAATTTCGCTCAGCAGGCGTGTCTGATTCTTCGCCTTGATAACATTATTGGGAAACTCTCAGACCGAGAGTCCAATCCGAAGTTCTATTTCGTTGATACCGGACTCATCGAGCTTCTCAAACAGGACAACCTGTCTGACCAGCTGGAAAACCTTGTTGCGATCGAACTGCTGCGCCGGTACGGCCGCGAGGAAGCTGTTTTTTTCTACAAACGGGACATAGAGGTCGACTTCTACATTCCGGAAGAGAAAATCGGCATTCAGGTTTGCGTCAGACTGGGAACTGATCCCGACACCATTGCCCGGGAAATTGGGGCCTTCGACAAAATGGAAAAAGAGGTCGAACTGAAGCGCCGGATCATCATTACTTCCGATGAAGAGAAAACACTCCGCTGCGACATGGGTGACATAACTGTTATACCCGCCTGGAAATGGCTTCTCGATGTCGAACGGAAGGCTTGAAGGCCATCTCCTTGATCAAGCTATTTTTGAAGGACCGGCAGACAACAGATTCTGCCAACAGCCTTGATGCGTTGCAAGAAATCTCCGTTATAATAGTCTGTAATCGGCCGGAAATCGTCGTTATAACGGAGAATTCTTGCAATGGCTCTTCTCAAACGTGCCTTACTAGCATCTATTTTGAAACACAAGCCGCCCAAGGCCATGGTAATTTTTGGTCCGCGCCGTGTTGGGAAAACGACGCTTCTGCAACAAGCAGATGTTTCTCTTTCTGCGACATGGTATACGGGTGACAGCCTGACCGACATCCAAGCATTGAACATTCCTTCCACGGATGACTTGCGGAATGTTTTGCTTCAAGGAAAGGCACTAGTTATTGACGAAGCACAACGAGTACCCGATATTGGCCTGCTTCTCAAGCGACTGGTAGACATAAACGCCACGCTGGAGAATCCAGTAATGATCTTTGCAACTGGATCATCATCCTTCGAGTTGGCCTCTGGCGTGAAAGAGTCGGCCCTTGGACGTATTAAGGCACTTCAGATGTGGCCGTTATCAACCAAGGAACTTGCTGATAACTCTAGTTGGGGAAAGGTTGCTCAAAATATCCGTTGGCACATGGTTTATGGCATGTATCCTGAAATTTGCATGGACCCAGAGTGCGCAAAAGAGAACCTGATGGAACATTGCAGTGCCATGCTGTTCAAGGATATTTTTTCCCTTGGCGGAATTCGCCTCGGTGACAAGTTTGAAAAGCTTGTGCAGTATCTGGCGTATAACGTCGGTTCTCTGATCAGCTATGACAGCGTCAGCCGTGAGATTGGACTCAATAAGAATACTGTTGCAGATTACATCACGCTCCTGGAGCAATGCTTTATCGTGAAGGTTTGTCCTTCATACGCCAAAAATTTGTCGAATGAATTGAAAAAAAGCAAGAAGATTTACTTCTGCGACAATGGCATTCGCAATGCTGTAATTGGGGATTTCTCGCCCATCTCGAATCGCTCCGATGCTGGTGCCTTATGGGAAAATTTTGTATTCACCGAGCGCCTGAAACTGCATACTCTGAATAACGATTTCGCAAGAATCTATTTTTGGAGAACTTCAGACAGACGGCCGAGAGAGTTGGATTTTATTGAAGTTGTTGACGGGAAAATGACCGCAATTGAATGCAAGATGTCCAAGGAAGAAGTTGCCAAGCCAGGGGATGCTTTTGTCGCAGCATATCCGGAATGCCCAATTCATACGATATCCCCGGTGGATGTCATGAATCTTTGGACTATTTGAGAACTCAACAGATCATTCCAACCTTGCTTGAGAGCCTGAGTCCTTGCGATATGCAAGAAATCTCCGTTACGATCTACTAAAATCGGACGAAATTCGTCGCTATAACGGAGAATTCTTGCAATCGATCTTTTCCAACCTTCCTTATGCAGCCAACAGAAACACTCCACTGCGACAGAGGCGACATAGCGGTTGTGCGTGCCTTGAAAAGGGAGGCTTCGCTTCGTTGAAATGAGCCTGCGTTAAGGCCGTTAAGCCGCCGGCTTCCATCAGTTGCTCTACGGCATCGTTCAGAATGGCCTGCTGCTGGTCGGTAAATTTTACGGTGTCGTTTATTTTGGGTGTACGGTGTGCCACGGTGATTCCTTTCGCGCCCTACGGGAGCGCTATTATCGCCTGGACACAAAAAACATTACATCCTCGATACAGCATCCTTGTATTGGACTCATTGGCTAGCAGACGCTTGACTATGCGGTCTCGTAGCTCTGTAGGATACCCCCATTTATCTCTCCTGGTGTGGTTTAACTCCTGGAAAGATATTTTGACATTAAGGGGTGTGTACCTGTGTCCCAATGGTTAAGAATCAGTGTCCCAGTAGATAAGAATCAAAAATTTAGGCTTCTGTCCCAATCTTTAAGAACCCCCCGTCCCAGTGTTTGAGAAGCGCCGTGCCAATAAATAAGAAAAGCCATCTATTAATCGATTAACAGAATGACAGAAAAAAACTCCGGCCAAGCAAAACTCAACCGGAGTCCGAAAACGCTGCCGCCGGTTTTGCCCGGCGGGCGTTTTAGTTATTGGAATGGTCGCGCAGACGTTCTTGGAATTCCGGGCTTCTCAGGCGCCGGATCGCAGCGCTTTCAATCTGACGCACGCGTTCACGGGTAAGCCCCATCGCCTGCCCGACTTCTTCAAGCGTATGGTCGTGGTTCGTGCCGATCCCGTAGCGCAGACGCAGTACCTGCGCTTCGCGCGGCTGCAGCTCACTCAGGCAATGCTGGATTTCGCCTTCCATCGCCGTGCGAAGGAAACGAACCTGGGGATCATCCGTCTCATCGCCCTTCACAAAGTCAATACGGCGCGCATCTTCATCGTCACCGATCGGGGCGTCGATGGATTCCACACCGCGCATGGCCTGCGTGAGAAGCTGAACCTTCGCAAGCGGCACCTGAGACAAACGCGAAAGCTCGGCGTCCGAGGGGTTGCGCCCCGTTTCCTGCAAAAGCTTCTGGCGCACGCGGCGGATCTTGTTGTAAGACTCCGTCATATGCACCGGGATGCGGATCGTGTTGCCGTAATCCGCCACGGCGCGCGTCACGGACTGACGCACCCACCAGGTTGCGTACGTGGAGAACTTATAGCCGCGGCGGTATTCGAACTTATCCACGGCCTTCATGAGCCCGAGGTTACCTTCCTGAATGAGGTCGGTCATCGCAAGGCCGCGGTTGACGTAGCCCTTCGCAATCGAAATCACGAGGCGAAGGTTCGCTTCGATCATCTTTGCCTTGGCGTTTGCGAGATTCGTCTGCGCGAGCTTAATCTGACGCGAGAGATCACGCTGATCCTTAAGCGACAAAAGCGCGGTCTGCTCGGCCTGGCGGAGCTCTTCCTGCAGATGAAGGATCAGCTCCCGGTTCAAACCGATCTTCACGCTGTAGGGCTTGCCGGCAGCGGCAAGTTCATCAACCCACTTCTCATCCATGCAGCGATCGTTCATGTCAGCGAGGAACTGCTGCACGGGCATGCCGCTGCGGTCAACCATCGCGTTTCTCAGGCGGTGCAGGCTGTCGTTGACCTTATCCATGTGCGCGCCGATGACGTCCGCGAGATGCATCACGGTCTTAACGGCAAAGCGCACCGGAGCGAGCTCTTCGGCAATCTTGGCACGGGCCTTGTCGTACTGGGCTTCCTTGCCCGGAACACCGAAACTGGCGCGGATCTTTTCGATTTCCTTGGCGCAGCCAGCAAAGAGCTTTAACGCACGGTCGCGCATCTCTTCGAGCTGTTCGCTTGTCATAGCCGCGGCACCGATATCGGTCTGAACGGCTGCATCGTCTTCGTCGACGTCAGCAAGTTCCTTCGTATCGGTAAAGCCGTCGATCACCTGGTCAATGGCGGATGCGTCATCTTTGAGCTGCTCGGACTGGCGGATCAGTTCCTCAACGGCCATCGGGTGCTGAATGACGGCGGTAAGAAGCTTACCCGTGTACTGTTCAATGGACTTCGCGACTTCAATTTCGCCCGCACGGGTTAAAAGCTTATGAGCCCCCACGCCTCTCAAATACGCGCGCAGCGGATCTTTACTTAACCCCGCGCTTTCTTCGGGGGTGAGCATCGCGGCCGCATCTTCTTCACTGATTTCTTCATCATCACCGACGGGCTCGTTCATGATGATGTCTTCTTCGTTCGGGGTGGTTTCAAAGACCTGAATCCCCAGGCGTCCGAGCTGATCGGTGAGTTCGGAGAGCGCTTCTTCGTTGCGGACCGCGTTGTCCGGGAGCTTATCGTTGATTTCAGCGACCGTCACCCAGCCTCTCTGGCGGCCCATGCGCACAAGCGCACTGTAGCCGTTGCCGGTACCGGCCTCGTCTTCATCATCCTCAGAGGACGAGGTCGTCACGCCGCCTTCGGCCTTTTCCACGCTGTCGGCGAATTTGTCGAGATCTTCGAGTTCGGAAAGTTCGTCGCTGTCGCCTTCGGTGTCGCCGTCATCGGCGTCAAGGATTTCCTCGCCCACGCCGAATTCGTCCTCGTCCACAGCCTTCTTCGCGGACTTCTTGGGACGGCCGGCCTTCGCCTTCACGGTCTTTACGGGCGTCTCTTTCTCAGCCTTTGCAGCCTTCTTTTTCGCGGTCTTTGCGGGTTTTTCCTCAGCCGCTTCTTCAGCCTTTACGGCTTCAGTCTTCTTCGCGGTGGACTTCTTTGCGGCCGCGGTCTTTTTCGCGGGCTTTTTTTCAGCGGTTTCGCTCTCAGCCTTCACGGTCTTGGCGGTCGTTTTCTTGGCGGCAACCTTCGCTTTTGCGGGCTTTTTGGCGGCCTTGGCGGGCGCTTCGGTTTCTTCAGCTTCGGCGCTGACTTCAATTCTCGGATGGTCCTTGAGCCACTTGAGGATGTTTTCCTCACCGCTGTTCGTGCCGCTCACGTCCGTCTTTGCCGTCTTTGTGGTTTTCTTTGCCATTGTTAATCTGACTCAGTTTCAAAAAATGGCCGTTGATCCGTGATTACTGCCTCGGCTCTTGCGTTTTTAACGGCAACAGCAAAGCCCCGTTTTCTGATGCATGTCCATCAAAAAGCGTCAAAAATCATCTGATCACGAAAAAACAGCCCTTTGTTTTAGTCCTGTTGCGCCCGTACTTTCCCAAAAGGGAACGCCGGACGGTTTGCCGGAAAGAGTCTTTACGGTGCGGGCTTACTGAAAACGCGTTCAGCGCCGCCTGCTCCGGGTATCCGCGGCGAAGGCTTAAAAAGGGCCGAGAGCGGTAACTTGGGCCGTCCGGACATTCGTGTCCGGTAACAGCCAGTAAAAGGCCTCACGTCGCACTGATTCTCTGTCGCCCCGCCTCCGACGGCTTTCGCTCGGTCTCCTGGGCGTGTTTTTCTTCCGGCAGCAAAAAACACGGGCGGCAAAATCTTTTAGATTCTCTCAAATTTCAGGCGAAAAGTCAAATAACAGAAAACGGCGTGAAATCAGAGGGTCGCCAGTTCCGCGGTGCGGTCAAAGGCCTGACTGATTTCGTCAATCTGGGCTTTAATGGCCATGCGGCGGGCGGTGAGCGCCTGATAGCGCGCAAGGTCCGGATTGGGCGAAGCCGCAATGTCGGTGAGCATCCGCTCGATGCGCTGCAGTTCAAGCCGGTTCATCGCCACATTGATTTCCTGGCGCGCTGCAGCCAGAGGCGTTTCAATGAGCATTTCCCGCGCCAAAAGCTCGCGGTAATAGGGGGCGTTGGGGCTTTGCGCGAGCATTTCCAGAAGAACCTGCGGTTTATCGACCGGGTGGTCGCCGTCACCCTGCACCGCGCGCCAGACTTCCACAATCTGCTGCGCCACCGGGTCTTCGGCGTCCACAAATTCTTCGGCAATGCGGGGCCCGAATTCGTACGCGAGTTCCGGGTAACTCACAAAGTACTGCAGGAGTTTTTCGCGCATGTCGGCCACCCCCGGCACGGGCGTGATGCGCCGCGGCGCTTCCCGGTAGCCGCTTCCTCTGAAAAACCCCGGTTTTTTCTGAAAGCCGAAACCGGGCGTGCGGTTAAACGCGGGGACGGCAGGACGCGCCGGAAGCGGCGCCTGCGCAAGCCCGAAGGCCCTCGCCAGTTCGTCCGGGGTCATCCGCGCGTACATCGCAAGTTCCCCGATCAACTGCCCCCTTAAAAGCGGCGCGTTTTTCATCAGAAGCACCAGGGGCTTGGCTTCAGCCAAAAACTGGCTTCGGCCTTCAGCGGTGGCAGGGTCTTTGCCTTCCATCACGCTTTTTACGAAAAACTGCGAGAGCGTCAGACTCTTTTTGAGTTCGTCTTCATAGACCGAGGCCCCGAGCGCCTTAATAAGGCTGTCGGGGTCATGTTCGGGCGGCAGCACCACAAAGCGGATTTCCTGGGCGTCGCCGACGGCAGGAAGCGCCGCTTCCATCGCGCGCCTTAAGGCATGCTGCCCCGCCGAATCTCCGTCAAAACTGAAGTAAATCTTGTCAACGGTTTTCAGAAGCTTTCGGACGTGATCGCTGGTGATGGAAGTCCCGAGCGCCGCAACCGCCTCCCGAAAGCCCGCCTGCGAGAGCTGGATCACGTCCATATAACCCTCGCAGACAATGGCGCGCCCGGACGTGCGCACGGCGTCCGCCGCCTCATAGAGCCCGTAGATTTCAAGGCCCTTATGGTAAATCGCGGTTTCCGGGCTGTTTAAGTACTTGGGGTGCTCATCCCCGGTCATCGTGCGGGCCCCGAACCCGATCACCTGCCCGCGGCGGTTTCGGATCGGAAACATGATGCGGCCGCGGAAACGGTCGTAGCGGCGTCCGTTTTCGTTCACGATCACGAGACCGCACCCGTTTGTTTCCTCCATTTCCGGGTCTTTGTAGTGTTCTCCGAAAACGCTCTCAAGGCTCTGCCAGGCGTCCGGCGAATACCCCAGCGAAAACCGTGCCGCCGTTTCTCCGGTAATGCCGCGAGTCTTGAGGTAATCCTGCGCCCGCGTGTTTTCCTTAAGCGCTTCAACGTAAAAGTCCGCCGCCTGCTGCATGCGGTCAGTGAGCGTCCGGGCCCGCGCTTCGCGCTTTGCAGCGCCCTTTTCCTCCGGCACCACCATGCCGACGCTGTCGGCAAGCTTTCGGATCGCTTCAGGGTAGGTGAGCCCCTCGTAGCGCATCACAAAGCCGATGGCGCTTCCTGCGGCGCCGCAGCCGAAACACTTAAAAAACTGCTTCTGGGGATTCACGGAAAAAGACGGCGTCTTTTCCTTGTGAAAAGGGCAGCAGGCCATGTAGTTTTTTCCGGTCTTTTTAAGCGGCACAACCTTGTTGATCATCTCCACGATGTCAACGCGGTTTAAAAGCTCCTGGATAAAAGACTCGGGAATCATGGCCTGTTTAAACGTAAGAAAGAAATCCGCCGGCACCGGTCAGGCAAAAAGGCCCTTCCGGATTGGATTACGGCGGATTGTACGGGTTAAGCCCCAAATTAAGCCGAAAGCACGGCCTTCACAACGGCGCTTACCTTACCCATGTCGGCCTTGCCGGCGCACTTACCCTTCACGACGCCCATCACCTTGCCCATGGCGGCCATGCCGGAAGCACCGGTAGCCTTCACCGCTTCTTCAACGATTGCGCGGATTTCATCCTCGCTCATCTGCTGCGGCAGGTACTTCTGCATCACGTCGATTTCAAACTGTTCCTTGTCGGCGAGGTCCTTGCGGTTGGCGGCGGTGTACTGCTCAACCGAGTCGCGGCGCTGCTTGACAAGTTTGCCGATCACGCTGATCACCACGTCATCGGTCGGTTCGATTCTCTCATCCACTTCACGCTGCTTGACGGCTGCCAGAAGCAGACGCAGGCAGGAAAGCTTGGCGGAATCATGGGCGCGCATGGCGTCCTTCATGTCATTTGTTACGGTTTCCTTGAGTGACATTGTCTTTTCTCCGAACAAAACAAAAGCGGCCAACCCGTTTGAAGAGCGGCCGCTTTCTGGCTTATCAAGCTGATACCGACTCAGGGCCGGTACGAAGCGATCAGTAGAGCTTCTTGGGCAGCATCATGCTACGCAGACGCTTGTAGTGACGCTTGATGGCAGCAGCCTTCTTGCGCTTACGTTCAGCCGTGGGCTTTTCGTAGAACTCACGGGCACGGAGCTCGGTGAGAAGGCCGGACTTTTCGATGGTGCGCTTGAAGCGACGCAGCGCAACTTCAAACGGTTCGTTTTCCTTAACGCGAATGGTGGGCATTGATAAGCACCTAATCCTAAATTCTGTTGTTTGTTGTGGGCGCCGAGTCGTGCACCCCAACCTAAGGGCGCATATCTACCTCAAACGCAAAAAATTTGAGACACGCATTTTGGCATAATCCCGCACTAAAGTAAACACCCGGCAACAACAAAAAATTGTGCCGCCGTGTCTTTTCAACCACAGACTCAGTTTGTCCCATGGAAACCGTACTGCTACACAGCTGCTGCGCGCCCTGCTCAGCCGCGATCATCGAGTGGATGCTTAAAAACGACATCACCCCCGTTGTCTATTATTACAACCCCAATATCTTTCCGCGGGATGAATATGAAAAGCGCAAGGGCGAAATCACCCGGTACTGTGAAAAACTCGGGATCCGCGTGATTGACGGCGACTGGGAGCACGATCTCTGGCGCGAACGCGTCAGGGGCCTTGAGCTCGAACCCGAGCGCGGTGCGCGCTGCCAGTGCTGCTTTGATCTGCGTCTGGAAAAAGCCGCCCAAAAATGCAGCGAGCTCGGGATCAAACGCTTTACAACGACGCTTGCCTCAAGCCGCTGGAAGACCTTAAGTCAGGTTGACGCGGCCGGCCACGCCGCCGAAAAGAAGTACCCCGGCGTGACCTACTGGGAAAAGAACTGGAGGAAAGGGGGCCTGCAGGACAGGCGCGGTGAACTCATCAAAATCAATAACTTTTACAACCAGCAGTGGTGCGGCTGTGAGTTTTCGATGGGACACATGGTGCAAAACCGGGACAAAATCGAGGAAAAGAACCTCCCCGACTTTCTGAAAAAAGGCACCTCAGACGCGCAGTAGGCTGGCCGACGGTGCAAACCGGATTTCCCGGGCAATGCCGTATTGCTGAAGTTCCGGCGCATCGTTGTCCAGCACGAGCGCCGCAAAACGCTCTTTATCGGGCGAAGCGATCGCCACGGGCCGCCCTCTTTCAAGATCGATAAAAACCCATTCCGTTGCACCGATTGCAGCCAGTTCCTCACCTTTTTTGACGGCATAGCGTCTCAGGCACACCGGGCCTCTGACGGCCTGAAGCCACGTAAAGACCGTGAGTCTGTCGCCCTCAAAGCAGGGTTTGAGATACTCAATCCAGTGCTCTCGGGCCACCCAGCTTCGTTTCATCGACACCAGCGTTTTCCAGTCCCAGCCGAAAGTGGCCGCGTGTTCGGTGGCGGCCTCTTCCATCCAGCGCATGTACTCACGGTTGTTGACGTGGCCCTGGATGTCAATTGACTCAGCACCCACCGTGAGCTCTTTTTTATACAAACTGAAATCCGGCATATTGTTTTCCCGCACACAAATTACGACTCAGTGCGCTGCATTTTAAGTACAAGAACCCGTTACTCAATTTTCCGACAAAATTTGCTCTGAAAAATCCGTAACATACTTTTGAAGACAGATCGTCACTCACATTTGCGTAATCCTGTAATGGCCGTCTCTTTAAAGTTAGGCCCGAAAGCAACACTGCTCTTAAGCTGACTGACAAATCTGTGCCTCGGGCAAATCGATCAGCCGCACGTAAACTCCTGATTAACCTTCTTTCATATTTTCTTTTTTAATCAAACAACAAGACTCAAATCCGAGTCAATTCCCCGGTTTCTGCGGCTTAAAGTTTTGCGCCGATGACATGATTCATGTATGATGCGCAATTCCGAAGAACTGCGCGAGCAGAAATTCTTCGCGGAGAAGTGGCCGAGTGGCTGAAGGCACGCCCCTGCTAAGGGCGCAGATCAAATATACCTGGTCTCGAGGGTTCGAATCCCTCCTTCTCCGCCACAAAATTCTTAAGGGCTCCCGATCGGGGAGCCCTTGTTTTTTTCAGTTCCTGCTTTCTGAAACCACTGTCTGACAAAAGTCATTACCCGGCCGATCTCAAATTTCTGCCGGCACAGTCAGAGAATTTTTTGTTCCAAGATCCTCTCTGACGCATCGAGCATCTGATCAGGCGTGAGCCCGAGGAATATCGCCTCCCACGAGCTGTAACCGCCGTGCGCATCAAAAAACGCTTTTGCTTTTTGACGCAGTTTTGCTTCATCAAGCTTTGAGGCCCGGGTTTTCACCTCCGCAAAGATAATTCGCTTTCCGGACTTATCAAGCGCAATGAGATCAACTTCGTTTTCACCGCGTCGATCCCACCAGGCTCCCACCGGCGAAAGTCCCGCAAACTCCAAAAAACGCCGCCGGTACCAGTCTTCCAGCGACCGGCCAAGATAGGCAGGCAAAGCCGCAGCTGTCTGCCCGATCAAGTCAGGCCATTTCTGCAGTTCGATCTGCGCCTCGACATCGTCTCCGCTTAAAAAGTTCAGCCAAAATCTCAGATACGGATCGGGTACACGATAGCGCGTCTTGCGTGTTTCTGCGGGTTCCCCAAAAGGGTGCACGCGGCTAACAAGTCCGTACAAATTTTCAAGGCGTGCCAGATACGGCGAAATATCAACCGTCTCGCCATCCTGCAGTTGCGTGCGTTTGGAGCGCCCTGTCGCGAGCTTGTACAGAATTCGGCGGTAAAGCGGAGCCGTAAGCCGAAACTCATTGGCCAGCAGCGCATCGCCTTCCTTCAGCAACGCCGTGCCGGGCTCTGAAAAAAGAAATGAGAGGATTTTTTCCTGCGTCACGGCCTGCGCGTCAACAAGCGCCTCGATATATCGCGCAACGCCTCCGAAAAGCAACAAATCTTTCGAGACAAATACCGATGGTTTTGCATCCGAATAAATTTGGCCGATAAGACTCGTCGTAAAAGGCTGAACGATCATCATTTGGTCTGACCGTCCGAAAAGAGGCTCGTTGCGGCTGCCGAAAATCCGTTCAACCGCAGTTTGCACTGAACCGCTCAATATCAAAAGCGCCTGAGCTCCGTCTTTACCCAGAGCCCAGGTACGCTGAAGTTGTGCCCAAAAATCCGGCAACCCGTCAAACACTTCATCCGTCCGGGACTTCAGCAACAGAAGTAGAAACTTTTCAAAGGCCGAGCACCTTACGCAGTGACTCAGAAACCTTCTGCATATCGGATTTCGACAGCTGACCGACTTTGTTTTTTAATGCACTGACAGGCACAGCCATGATCTTTTCCGTCGCAATCCAGCTTGTCTTGAGAAGTCCGTTTGCAGGGCTCGGCTCGATTCTGACGCGCGTCGGAATATCGTCTGACACAAACGACGTAATCAGACACATCACCGTAGAGCCGAACTGTCCGGAAACCGCGTTGTCCTGCACGATGAGGACTGGGCGCGGCTTGGAGGCATAGCCTTCGTAGAGGCACGTCCAGACATCACCGCGCTCCATGTCGGGCCTCTTCTTCATCGAATCTGCGCATCATGTCCGCGCCGGCAGCCTGCACAAAATCATTCATTTCAGCTTCCGAGGCAAACGGCTCAGCCTTGTTTTTTTCCTGATTCAGGCGAATCGGAAAAGGGAAACCGCCTGATTGGACATAAGCGTATGCAAACATCCGGAAGGCATCGGTGGCAGAGATACCCAACCGCTCAGATACCTCCTTCACCTTCTGCCCGACTTCCGCGTCCAGGCGAAAGGCAAACTGCAGTGTTGCCATGGTTTTCTCCGATGAAATTCACCACACACCGCAATTTTATCAGCTGGTTTACAACAAAATGCTGTTAATTTGTTGTTAATTTGCTGACGTGTCATTCCATAAAAAGAAAAAGAGAGCTTCAGCTGACAGCAGCTCAAACAAGTGAGAGACTGAGGTTTCGGCTTGTTTGTTTTCTCGATGTTGGCGATGTACATCGGATTGCGGCCCATGGCAAGTGACATTGCCCTTCGGCTCATTCCGAGCGACTTCCGAAGGTTCGTAATCCATACGATCCGCGGATCAAGTGCTTTCTCTTCAGCGGCCTTGCCGTAGTAATCAACATCAGCCTTGTAACCGGCCGCGAGGTCCGGATCAATGCCGGAAATACCGGCAAGAGCGCTGAGCCGAAACATGCTTATTTCTCTCAGCCGTGCCGTACCTTTGCTGACGTAGTAGCGAAGATAGCCCTTACCGACCTCGAGCCTTTCTTCGAGTTTGGAGAGATCCTCAAGCCCGTGCTTCCTGATGAAAGCATTAAACGCCTCAGCACTTTTTGGGTACGTCCGTTTCTTTGGCATAGCGACCCCTCCTGCATACAAACATCTGATTCACAAAGGATTTTACAGGAGAAGCCGGGCCTGTTTCGAAGTTTCAGCTGAGTTGCCCACTGCCACACCTCCCTTCCGGGTACGGTCCAAGCACTGAGACAAACGTATGATTAAAATAGCTTAGGTTGTTTTGCTTATCTTTATTTAGAGAGGGTTGAAATGAAGCTCAATATGGTCGCCGCCGCACTCGCCGCGGCCTTGGTCTCGGGTGCAACGCTTGCCTGCACCACGGTTCTTGTCGGTTCGGAAGCCACCTCGGACGGCTCGGTCTTCATTGCGCGTTCGGTCGATTCGAGCGCACTCAATCCCTCGCTTCTCATCATGCACCCGGCAGCCGTCAACAAGACCGGTGCCGTGTACCGCGGGTCAGACAATTCGAAAAAGGAAACCTTTGAGTATCCGCTGCCGAAAAAGTCGCTCGGCTACTCCACAGGCCCGGACTGGGATTCGATGCGCTACGGCGGCTGCGGCTTTAACGATGCCGGGCTCGGTGTCTCCGCCACGGAATCGATCTACGCCCGCGATGATGTGTTAAAGCTCGACCCCCACACCAAGCTCGGCATCAAAGAGCGCGATATCACGGACGTGATCCTAGCGCAGGCCAAGACCGCCCGTGAAGCCGTCAAACTTCTCGGCCGGATCGTGGAAACCCAGGGCGCCGGTGAAAGTTTCGGTGCGGGGTTTGTGGATAAAAACGAGGCCTGGTACTTTGAGGCGGGTTCCGGCCACCAGTGGCTTGCGCAGCGCCTTCCCAAAGACAAGTACTTCGCTACAGGAAACCAGGGACGGCTGCAATCCTACGATCCCAAGAACCCTGACTTCATGGCCTCCAAGACCCTTGTGAGCTGGGCACAGGAACACGGCTTTTATGACCCCGCCAAAGACGGCGCCTTTAACTTTGCCAAGGCCTACATCCGTAACGATGAGCGCGACCTCACGTACAACTACCCCCGCGTCTGGCAGATTCAGAAGATGCTCACACCGTCACTGAAGCAGAACATCACACAGGGGACAACCTTCCCCGTGTTTGCAACGCCCGAAAAGAAGGTGACGCTTGCGGACATGAAGGCGATCCTGCGCAATCATTATGAGGCGGGCGAACTCATGAGCCACGACCCGTATTCCAAGGGCTTAAACAGCAAGGAAGAGTACCGCCCGGTGAGCGTCTTCCGTGCGCAGAACACCCACATTCTGCAGGTGCGCCCGGATCTGCCGCAGGCTATTGCCCAGATTAACTGGTTTGCGCTCGGCATGTCCGACCTCTCGGTCTATGTACCCTTCTACCAGGGGCTCTCAAAATTCCCGACAAGCTACACGGCTGCGACCGATGAAGCCGATGACGTGAGCGCCTACTGGAAATTCAGAAAGCTGCAGACACTGGTGATGACGGACTATCCGACGCTAGCGCCGATCGTCAAAAAAGCATTTGCCGAGTTTGAAGCCGAGACCGAGAAAAAGCAGGCCCGCTTTGAAGCCAAGTACGTGAAGCTCGTCAAGACCGATCCGAAGGCCGCCGCGAAACTTCTTGACGACTTTAACCTTGGGATCGCGGAAGACGCCGTGGCACTTGCAGGGCGCCTCACCAACAAGGTCTACACCCAACGTACGAAGGACATTCAGGCCACGGTTCCCTTTAAGAACCGCAAGAAGAACGACTGAGTCTGTTACGGCTGTCACGCCCGGTTTCTGTCGGTCCGATGACTCTCAGAAACCGGTTACACCTACAGCACAGAGAACTCAGGAGGCAGAGACCGGCGTTCATTAACCCCTGGCCCCGTCCTCCCGGGTTCCTCTCTTTTCAACGGGCTTAACCGCTCCTGATCAGTCAGGCATCAGGAACACGGATACCGAAGAACGGCAGCGGGTTTCAGCGCCGTATGGCTCACGAACCCCGCCCGCCGTCCGCACCAAAGCCTGCTTAGTGAGCCTTGGCGTAGGCTGCCGCATCCTTACCGGCAATACGCCCGAAGGTCACGATATCAGCCACCGCGTTACCGCCGATGCGGTTGCCGCCGTGCACGCCGCCCGTGACTTCACCCGCAGCAAAAAGCCCCGGAATGCTCTTACCGGCCTTGCTCTGCACTTCCGCCTTGGTGTTAATCGTGAGACCGCCCATCGTATGATGAATCCCCGGCGTGATCTGCGCGGCATAGTACGGCGCCTTATCCAGCGCAATCACCATTTCGGGACGCCCGAAAGCGGTGTCTTTCTGCGTGTCGTAGGCCTTCTTGTAGGCGGCAAACGTGGCTTTGAGCGTCTTTGCGGGCACCTTGATCTTCTGGGCGAGCTCATCGAGGTTCTCAGCCTTCACAGAGTAGCCGTCCTTGTAATAGCCGCGGGAGAGCTTGTTGCTATCAAAGATGCTCTGATCGTAGATGAGGTAGGCATAGCCGCCGGGCTGCTTCAAAACATGCTGGCTCACGACGTCGCGGGTGAGAAGTTCATTGCAGAAGCGTTCACCCTTTTGGTTCACCATAATCGCGCCGCGGGCACGCATGGATTCGGAAATCAGGTGACCGTCGCGCTTAATGACGGTCGGATGGATCTGAATCTGTTCGATGTCGGTAAGCGACGCACCGACGTCTTCACCGAGCTTAATGCCCTCGCCCAAAGCGCCCGGGTGGTTTGTGGTGGAAAAGCCCTTCAATTCCGGACGGTACTTCGTCACCATCGCCTGATTGGCGCCGAAGCCGCCGGTCGCAAGCACCACGGCCCTTGCGTCAATCGTCTTCACGCCGTCTTCGGTCTTAACCTCAACCCCGGCAACCGCGCCGTTTTTCATCACGATTTTGACGACCTGGTTTTCAGTGCGGATGGCAATCCCGTCCTTGGCCGCGCGCTCGGTGAGCACACGCAGGATTTCAGGGCCCACAGCCGAGCCGTCACAGGGGCCGTGACCGCGGGCAATGGACTGACCGCCGCCGCGGCCCTTGCGGAAGCAGAACTTCGCGCCAAGGTCTACGAGCCATTCTTCCGCGTACTTCGCGTTTTCCGTGAGAGTCTTCAGCAACGCAGGGTTATTGAGATTATGCCCGCCCTTCATCGTGTCCTTGTAGAAGAGCTCAGGGCTGTCCTGCGTCACTCCCGCTGCGAGCTGCTGCTTGGTGCCTGCGGCATTCATGCCGCCCGAAGCAAAATTGGAGTTGCCGCCGATGTAGGCCATCTTTTCCAGAACCACAACCGTAGCGCCGGACTCCTTGGCCGTAATGGCGGAGGAAAGACCTGCGCCGCCTGAGCCCACGACAACAACGTCAAAACCTTCGGCCATGGCGAAGGTGGAAACGGCGGAAAGCGTCAGAAACGCGATGTGTTTTAACTGCATATGATGGCTCCTTCTTTGGTTACCGGATCCGGATGATCCGGAATTTATAATTATTCTCATTTTGCCCAATGCCTGCAGGGAATTTCACGCGTTTTGCGGTCAGCGTTGCTCTGTCTTCGGGACTACAGCGGGCTTACCGCTCTTACGCGGCACTATCACGGCAAAGTTGTAAACGTGATCCTTATTGATCACCACCTGCGGCGTGTCCTTCCCGTCAATCCTGTAGGACGGCACGTAGGCGTACATGCCGGCCGTCATGTGCTTTTGCAGGCCTATCACAAAGTCATGCTGCAGTCTGACTTCATCCTCAACGTTATCTGCTTCGTCCACAAAGAGCGGCCCGAAATGACTGTCTGTGTAACCGAGAAATGCCATCCAGGCGTCTTTCTTACCGTCACCGCCCAATGCATCGGGCACGATGCCTGACTGAAAGAGCCAAGTTTCGTCAAAAGACGGCGTATATGAGGAGTACGGCACCCACTCCACGCGGCACACGTCCTCGCGCTCCGTTGCGTCCGTCACCTTCGGACAGCCTAAAGCCTCATTTTCCAGGGGTTGCCAGATATAGTTCCAGTCAAGGCCCCAGTTGGACTCCCGGAAGAAATTCACCCAAATCGGGCCGACACGGATAAAACCGAAATCCACGGCGGTTTTGGCTGCCACCTCGACAAATATCTTCGCAGCAAAGAGGCGTGCGTGCTGAGCATCCTCACCGGGGTACTCCGGCTTATAGCCTTCAACACGCACCTTCTTGACTTTGGAAAACACATACCAAAACTTAAAGTTTTCCGTGGACGGACTGGTGTTGACGCGTTCGACATACTCGGTGCTGCCGCTCCCGGAGGACAGAATGCCGAGCAGAAGGCCTACGCCGAGGCCGGCACCGATTGACGGACTGTTGTTCCAGACGCCGTCCAGGGAATCGGCCACCATAAAGCCCGAGGCGATGGAAACGCGCCCTTCACCTGAACGTTTCTCTTCTGCCGGCTTAACAGCGGCCTCTTCCCGCGCCCTCCTGATTAGCGATTAGGAAGTATTTTGACAGAGAGGGCCACCTTCGGGATTTGCCAATAGTCAAATTTAAGCCTGGATTAAGAGGCTCATTTTGCGCAAAATTCGCTCCCGTTGCGGCACCCCGACCGCAGCGCATAACAAATTCCAACAGAAGTCCGGAGAACAACGTCAACTACCCCTGACTGAAGTCAGAGGCTTGGCAACAAGTCTTGGTTGACTA
>ERZ1026878.1077-NODE-1077-length-17806-cov-36.435299_pt1 | contig 17806 bp, 14 predicted proteins | sample MGYA00380169_ERZ1026878 | MGnify/ENA primary metagenome ERZ1026878 (study PRJEB33269, sample SAMEA4719805) | human gut metagenome | biome: human-associated habitat; feature: organic feature; material: feces | place: Cameroon | collected 2013-10 ...
GATTGGAGAACCGTCAAATCGTGATCTTAATTGATGAGTATGACTGTCAGATGACTGCCAACATCAATAATGAGACTCTATATAAGCAATTCCAGGAAAAAATCAAAAGCTTTTATGCCAACATCAAAGATAAGCTGGCAATTAAGTTCTTAGGAATAACAGGTGTCACCAGATTAAAGGATGTATCAATCTTTTCAGTTGGCTCTGATATCAACGATATCACCAACTCAAGTGCCTATTCTCAGATGATAGGCTTTACTCGAGACGAGATTAAAAAGTTCTACATCGATTATTTAAAGTTAGCTGCATCCTATGAGAACAACTGCAACGTAGATGAAGTAACCGACACTCAGATTGAATCTTTGTTAGATAGACTTGCTCAAAACTACGATGGTTACTGCTTCGATGAATTCTACAAAAAGAAAGTATTCAGTACCTGGTCTGTAAATAAATTTTTCCAAAGTGTGGTATCTAATAAATTTGTATACTTTGGAGAGTACTGGTACGACAATGGTGGCTTGCCATCTATCCTAGTTAACTATCTAAAAGCTCACAAGTTAAACATCTTTGATTACCTAGAAAAAGGTAAATTCATTGCTGTCTCAACTAATGATTTTAAAAATCCAACAGCTTTAACTACTATTAATCAGAATGTACTGATGTGCCAGACTGGATATCTGACTTTACGTTCTAATTTAAAGTATTCTGAAATGTTGTTGGGTATTCCTAATGGAGAAATCTACAAAGCTTTAACATCTCTTCTAGCAGCAAAATTCTTTGAAGGAAAGATTAAAGTCTTTAATGAAAAAGGAATTAACATCATAGAAGAAGGCACAATAGATGATATTGTTTCTCTATTGAATACCATCGTAAATTCCGTACCATATGACAATTATCCTATTTCTTCTGAAGCAATGGTACAGAGTCTCATTCAGGCATATTTAAGAGGATCAGGATTTGATGTTTTATCTGAACTTCATGAAGCAAAGGGCAGAGCTGATTTAATTGTTAACACTGACAACAGAAGAATTGTCTTTGAGTTTAAATATGCAAATAATGATACTGAAGCAAAATCAAAATTAAGTGAAGCAATAGAGCAGATAAAGTCACGTGACTATGGCAATGTCTTACCTGTAAAAAACGAGCTTATTAGAATAGCAACAGTCTTTAATGCTGATCCTGAGGTAAGAGCTTTTTCGCAATATCAATTAGTGATTTAGCTTTGTTGCTGGCGACTTGTTATGGTACAGGTGACCTTCATGTCCTATCCATATGAGTTTTTGTTTTAAATTTGGCTTAATTTTAAACAATTAAATTCATGCTGTTTGGTTGATTCTGATACAAATCATGCCTGATATTAAATTTGATTATAAAAGTTTTTTAAAGACAGTTCCTAATCGTCCTGGCTCTTACAGAATGTATTCTGATGATGAAACAGTCATCTATGTAGGCAAAGCAAAAGATCTTAAAAAGCGTTTGTCCTCGTACTTTCTAAAAGAAGTTAACTTTAAAACCAATGCTCTAATTCATCATATCCATCATATTGAATTTACGGTTACCTTCTCTGAAGCTGAAGCTCTTATTCTTGAGAATAATTTAATTAAAAAATATCAGCCTCACTACAACATCCTTTTACGTGATGATAAGTCTTATCCATATTTAGTGCTTTCAAAATCAAAGCATCCAAGACTCTTTTATTACCGTGGAGCTAAAAAGCTTGATTGTGAGTACTTTGGTCCGTATCCTGATGTCAGTGCTGCTAAAGAGAGCTTAAAGCTTTTACAAAAGCTCTTTCCTATTAGGCAATGTGCTGATACCGTTTATGCACACCGCTCAAGACCTTGCCTTATGGCACAAATTGGTAAGTGTCTGGCGCCATGCGTTCCCATGAGTGAAAGTGCCTATAAGAACTACATGGAGCAGGTAAATTACATCAGGTTGTTTCTAAAAGGTCAAAATCAGGATGTTCTAAATGATTTGACTAAAAGAATGGAAGATGCCTCAGAAAAACTCGAATTTGAAGAGGCCGCTAAATTAAGAGATCAATTGCTAGCTCTAAGACATGTTCAGGAATCTCAGTCAGTATCAGGCGATTTAATGTTTGATATGGATGTAATTGCCCATGAATGTGCTCAGGAGCTTTGCTGCTCTCATGTGCTCTTTATCAGAAAAGGTAGGATCATCGGTACGCGTTCATATTTTTCAAAATTGTCAGAGATTGAAGGTGATGATCCACTGACTGCTTTTGTAACACAGTTTTACCTATCAGAGAGCAGAGCATCAATGTATCCAAAGGAAATTATCTTAGATGATAAGATTGAAGATCCTGATGTGATTACAGAAGCTGTAAAACAACACTGCTCAAAAGAAATTCATTTTTTAACCTCAGTAAGAGCTGAGAGAGCAAAATACTTAAAATTAGCTAAAGAGAACGCTAAGGCATCACTACAGGCTAAATTAGCTGATAAGACCACAGCTAAAAAGAGAATAGAGTCTTTAGAGCAGGTATTACATATCTCTAATGTAAATCATATGGAGTGCTATGATATCTCTCATACACAAGGTGAACTTACAGTAGCATCTTGTGTATCTTTTAATCGTGAAGGTCCTGATAGTGCCAACTACAGACGCTTTAATATTGAAGGTATTACTCCAGGTGACGACTTTGCAGCGATGCATCAGGTTCTTACTCGTCGTTTTAAAGATCCTCGCGAAGGTATTATCCCTGAACTTATCTTTATTGATGGTGGTAAAGGTCAGTTAAAACAGGCTGAAGAGGTAATCTCAGATATCTTTTCAAAATTTAAGGTAACACCTCCTTTAATTGTTGCTGTAGCCAAAGGCGAGGGTAGAAAAGAAGGTTTAGAAACTTTAATTCGAGGCTATACAAGAGAGGAGTATCACCTGACACTAGATGATCCTGCTTTGCAGTTGGTACTGCATATCCGTGATGAATCACACCGCTTTGCAATTACAGGGCACAGAAACAGAAGACAGAAAGCCAGAACCCACAGTGTACTTGAGAATATCCAAGGCATTGGTCCAAAGAGACGTCAGGCTTTATTAAAGCATTTAGGTGGTATCAGAGAAGTTATGAATGCAAGTATTGAAGAGCTAAAGAAGGTTCCAGGAATTTCTGAGGAGATGGCACAGGATATTTATGAGAACATCCATAGTTTGTAGTGTTCTTTATTTTCGGTTCATTGTTAATATTTATGCTTTAAAAAAGTGTGGAATAAACGACTATAGAATGTTTCATTTAGAACTTTGTTTTATCACTTTATCATGTCTTCTGGCTGTTGCATTCTTTAAAGAGTGTTGAAATTATTTACAAGCTCTTACACAAGCGATTATATTTAGCATTATATTGCCTTGTAGCCCATTTGAGCCTATATTCAAAAAAAAGAGAGGTGTTTATGGAAAATGTTGTTGTAAGAGCCAGAATTAACCCTGAGATTAAGGAAAAAGTATCTGAATATCTGGCAAGTATTGGTTTAACTATTTCTGATTTAATCAGAATAACAATAACTAAAACCGCTAATAAACAGGCATTGCCTTTTGATGAGATCCCAAATAAAGAAACAGAACTTGCTTTAAAAGAAAGTGAGCGAGGAGTTGGAGTTCATAAAGCAAAAGATATTGATGATTTATTCTCCCAGCTAGAGAATGACGACGAATGAGAAATATTGAATATTCATCAAAGTTCAAACGCGACTTTAAATTAGCAAAAAAGCAGGGAAAAGATCTAAATAAATTACGAGATATTACAGAAAAACTTGTTAATGATGAACAAATTCCTGCTGTTAATTTAGATCATTCCCTTAAAGGTCGCTGGATACCATATAGAGAACTTCATATAGAACCTGACTGGCTTCTAATTTATCGAAAATTTTAAAATACAATAAGATTTGAACGACTTGGCTCTCATACAGATCTTTTGGGATAATCAAATGATTGAGTGAAGTTCTTCCGATAGAAATACATAATTATCTCTAAAATTTGATTGTTAAATTATTTGTAGACAGTGGTTCGGTACAGAATATATGGAGAGCACGTGGAGACACTCTCAAAATATGATTTTAAAGAGCGTTAAAAATCAAGCAAATTGCTCTTAAAGGACAAATATATTACCAAGCGTTTTCTGTTTTACCCAATGCTATGCTGAGGCTCCATCTTTAGGTTCTAAAACTAAAAGGGCAATCTCTGTGAGATTGCCCCTAAAGGTTTAATAAGTAAATATTAAACCTTCATTCTGTTCAAGCTCTCAACTAAGTCCTGTAACAGAGACATTGAACGGTTAACTTCTTCCTTAGCATCTGAACAATCTTTTGACAGAGACTGTGAAGAATGGGTAATATCCTGCATATTGCCTGAAATCTCTGAGGTTGCTGTAGTCTGCTGTTCAGCAGCTGTAGCAATCTGTGTGATCTGTGCGTTTACAGAGCTTACCTGCTCGGTAATATTGTTTAACAACTCTTCGATAGTGCTGGTCTCAACAGCTAAGTTATCCATGTTCTTAACTGATGACTGCATTGATTCATTTGCTGTATTAGCATTTGACTGAATCTGGGTAACCATCTTGGTAATTTCCTGTGTGGAGGTAGAAGTTCTTGATGCAAGGGCACGAACTTCATCAGCAACCACAGCGAATCCTTTACCATACTCACCAGCACGAGCAGCCTCAATAGCAGCGTTTAATGCAAGTAAGTTGGTCTGAGATGCGATGTCATCAATAGTCTGAACAATAGTACCAATTTTTTGAGCCTGATCTACTAAAGACTGAACGTACTCAGCATCCTGTTTTGATTTAACAACCTGGTTCTGAATTCCTTCAATTGTTAACTGAACCTTATGAACACCCTGCTGAGTGGTGTCGTTTGACTGGTTAGAATTTGCAGCAGCAGATTCACAGTTCTTGGCAATATCAGATGTGGTTGATACCATCTCGTCAGCAGCAGCTGCAACTGTGATAGAGCGGTTTTGTGACTCTTGAGCTTTGTTATTCATATCAGATGTAACTTCATCAATTCTATTGAATGCATTCTCTAGGTTGTCAGTAACAGATTTAATAATCTTAACGTTGTTCTGCCAGTCTAAACGCATCTTTTCTAATGAGTCTAGTAACTGACCAAATTCGTCAGAACGGCCTCTGTTCTCAACAGGCTGTGTTAAGTCACCACGTGACATCACGGCAGCGTGTGACACTGCATAGTGTAGAACACCGATGAAAGCTTTAGGCAACTTGTAAGCAATTACAGCTGAGAAGATTACAGCAATTAAAGTGATTACAAGAATAATGATGATAGGGGTTACATCAGTCATTGAGGTGACGTTGTTGTCAACTCTATCTAGGTATAAACCAACTAAGCGGTTAATTTCAGCGATAGAGTCATTTAAAATAGGGAACAATTCGTTATTATAAGTGTTTCTTACGTCAACAGAATAACCTCTGTCAACCATGTGTTCCATCTTGTTTTTGTAAATGTCGATAGCTGAGTTGATGAAGCCTTTCAGTTTTTCAAAGTCAGCTGCATCAGTAGGATCTAATAACTTAATATCAGTCATTGATGCACGTAACATCTCGATGTCAGCATCAGCTTTTGCAGCACTCTCTTTATTGTATGTAGCAACATTATTTGTAAACATGGTCATATCATCACGGAATGTATTAACATTTCTTGAGATCTGAACAATCTTACTGTAATGCTGTTCAATAACTTCTTTTGCAAAGTTAGCTACAGAACGAGAATTGGTGATACTTGTAATTGAAACAATAGCAATTACAAGTGAAAGAAAAATCACAGCTGCAAATGCAGTTGCAAGTTTAGCTTTAACGCCTAAAGAATGTAATATATTCATAGCTGTCACTTATTTTGAAACTTCTACTTACAATAACCTTGTATCAGCAAAATAAAGAAAAACTTTAATATTTTTTGAAACTAATTTTGTAGATAAACATATTTTGCTGTTCCAATATTATTAATATTATCAGATAAGCTCAATGTATTGCTACAACATAGCTTGGATTAAAATTCTTCCTTATCTAACTAAACGATTACTATCTGATTATAGCTAAGAAAATGTTAAATGTTACACTTACATATTGAACTTAATAATATTTTTTTAAGATTTTGTTAAATCTTGTATAAAAATCACAATTTATCTGCTAGATAATTGAAGTCTGTAAAGTGTATTGAATGGTAACGATAAAACGTTACGACAAACAAATGAATTCTATCAAACTCACATAATGTAAGTGAGCAGACGAAATCAATTTTAACTTTCATCAGCAAGTCTGATGAAGTTAATATAAATATAATCTTTACACAAAAATTGTGTAATCATGATCGAATACGTTTGTTGTCGTAATTAGCGATTAGATAAAGTGTAGAAATAGGCTAGAAGATAGTTCTAGCCTTACTTAAACAGTTTTATAGCTTAGAAATTCCATTCTCAGCTTTTACGATATCAGAATTTAATCTTACATTTAGCATTTCAAGATTCTCTTTTTCACGACTTCGGTCGTTCTCATGGTGATAAAGGTGGAATACACCTGTAGCATAGCGACCTGATTTAATTAAAAGGCCTGCATGAATAAGTCTTATTGCAAGATCAGAATCCTCATACCCCCAGCCTTTAAAGTCGCTGTCACTACCGTCAACTTTAAAGTAATCGTCTTTAAACAGGGCAAAGTTGCAACCACGAGCTTTCTTCCACTTTTGTTTTAAATTTCTTAAGTTCTGAAAATAAGGCAAAACAATTAAAGGATGTAATCTGTTAATGCCGTGTTTCAGATAGACAGATACCCACTTAAGGAAGGAATAAGCATAGATTGGTTCCTGCTTTTCAACTACAAACTGAGTAAAATCTTCTTTTAAAAGAATTCTGTTTCCTGCTACTAAAAAGTTTTTTTGAGCTAATCGTCTGTGACAGGCAATAAATGAAGGTCTTGGAACACAGTCACCATCTAAAAAGATTAAATATTCACCTTTAGCTTTTGTAGCAGCCAAGTTTCTAATTCTAGCAAGACGGAAACCTTCATCCTTTTGGTATACATGAGTGATTGGATAACTGCAATCGATCATCTTTTGCTGAACAACTTTCTTGGTGTCATCCTTTGAGCCATCATCAGCTACAATTACTTCAAATTCTCGGTCAGACTGCATATCAAATGCACTTAAGATTAGTTTTAAGGCATCAGGTCTGTTGTATGTAGAGATAATGACTGAAATTAACATCAAATTCTTCCTTTATATTTGTTCAAGCTGTTTAGTTTTAAGTATTTTTCTAGTGTATAGAAGTAATGAGTTAAACAAAACTCAAAACCTAATTTACCATCTAAGAAGCCACCATGAACGATGTACATCTTAAAGAAGGCCCACAGAGGTTTTATTAGAATATCATTTACAAAATGGCATTTCTTACCTTTTTCATAATATTTATGGGCAAGCAGGGTAGTATAGCGGTTCATTTTTTCAAGATGAGCTTCCCATGACTTATATGGAAAATGAATAAGTCTGCCTTTTAAAAGCTTCTTATCATAAGGTGAGTGCAGTCTTTCATGAACTACACCTTCATAAAAAGAGCCCTCTTTTTTAAAAAGTCTTTCAACTTTGTCAGGTCTCATGACACCATGGAGTACTTTTTTTTCAATAAAGTGATTCTCTCGTGACACCTGATAAGTACATTCTCGGTTGCTCTCAACACAGATCTTAATTTCATGGGCAAGCTCATCTGTAATTCTCTCATCAGAGTCGAGCATAAAGATCCACTCATGAGTTGCATTAGAGATTGCAAAATTTCGCTGACCGCCATAGTCATTGTTTAAATCTCTTTGCAATACTTTCGCCCCAAAAGATTGAGCAATTTGAGCTGTTCTATCTGTAGAGTTACTGTCTACAACAATGATTTCGTCAGCAAAACCGGCAGTTTTAAGACAGTCAGGAAGATTATCTTCTTCATTATGAGCTAATACGATGATTGTAAGAGGAGTTTTTTGCATGAGATGTTGAGTTTTTTTTAGTATTATGTAAAGGTGTTTTGGTGTTCTTTGCTTAAAATAAGTCTAATTATGATTAAGCTTATTTAAAATGTCATTTTATTTAGATGAAGATAAGAAAAACTTTAATGTCATCTTACTCTTCATCTATCATCTTTATAAAAAACAAAAATGGCAGCCTTTAAACTGCCGTTTTTATTAGTGTGACATTACGTATTTTACAAACTTTAACTTAGTTGCATCATCAGCACTGTTGTACATTTTAACTAAGTTATTATAGGTAGCAGCATCAGCCTTACCAGAAGTTCCGGTGCTTGAGGTTGTCATAGCTGAAGAATCAACTCCCATAGGCTCTAGGGTTAGCCCCTGAACCTGCTCGGCTGAAGATGCACTTGACTCAGAGGTAGCTCTTACAGTTGGAGCTCCATACTCAGTCATGGTAAGACCTTTATCAGCATTTGATACATAAGCTGGAGCATATAATCTGCCTAAGCTGTCTAATTCCTGACGATAGTCACGCATTAAAGAGAAGCCTTTATCTGAGGTTAAGATGAAGTATGAAGCCTCAGAACTTGGCAGTACACGACCTGTAGTATCAGATAGGGTGATCTTCTGCTGATGAGCATAACGTTTTGCCTGATCTTCATTAGCAGGCTTTGCATACTGGAAGGTTACTACCTGATCTGCTTTTAGATTGATGATATCGATAACTAAAGGATCGATAGACTGGACAATACGTGAATCAGAACCATTCTTAAAATTGTCTTTAAAGGTTAAAACAACCTGATGCTTACCTGGAGTTAAGGTTACTGTACGGCTAAAACGGCTGTAGCTGTCAGGATCACTTTCACCATCAACCAACTCAACGTTGTAGTGAACTGGTACCTTAAAACCGGTATCAGCCATTGCATTTACGCTAAATAAAAGACCTGCAGCTAATACAGAAAACTTTAAATTCTTTGATAACATACTTTTTCCCTAAAAAACTAAATCTTATGAAATCTTAGCACCAATAGAGCTTTACATTAACATTTAATTATTACATCTTCGTTAAATTCAATTATGAAGATGGTAATGTTACAGCGATAACTTTAGTTTTGACTTTAGTTTATCTCTTAAAGTTCAAACTTATTTAAGTTATGTAATATTCTCTTTAATGATATCCTTTTAATCACTGATAGCTTAAACAAAGAGCTTAATATGAATACATTGCACTAATTAAAGCACGGTTCTTATCTAAAGACAGATCTTCAATTAAGCTCTTTGAATAGAATCTGTCTGGTTTACTTGAAGCATCAATAGTGCCTTCAGCAAAAATCTTAAAGGTAGGGTATACCTGGTAATAGGCTCCTAACTCAACATCAGCAATGATGTTTGCTCCATTAAAGCGTTTTACACCATAACCTGCGCTAAAGCCTAAACCATTGTCAAATGTGTAATTTACAACTGTGTCTACACTGTAGAGCTTATGGGTAAAGTTATCATATTTTGATACGGTAAAATTAGCACCAGCATAGAGACCTTCTCCAAAGGTACCATATGAGATAGATACACCTTTATCAATCTTCCATGAAGGTTTAAATAAGTTTGCACTAAAAGTATCGTTTAGTGACTTATAGTGCATCTTATTTACAATTGGGGCAAAGACTGCCACTGATTCTTGATTTTGATTGTACTGAAAATCATAGTAACTCATACCGTAGCTTACAGAGATCCCTGACTTTAATCTTGTAGCGACAGAAAAAGCAACTCCATTGTGGATGTTGACCTTAGTATCGTTGATGTCATCTGATGCTGTTTGGAATGACAAGCGCAAATCCCATGCCATTGATGAAAGAGTGTACATGATAAGTGATGGCATCTGATCACCATAAGCAAAGTGATCATTTACTCTGGGATCAAGCTCTGTAAAGATGTCGGTAACACCAGCTACTGCGTAGTAGGCATTATCACCTCGACCTAGGGTTAAGGTTCCTATCTCCTGAGCATCAACACCTACATATTGAGATCTTGCTTTAAAGGTATCAACACCGTTGTTACCTGTAGGCATTAACCATTCTGAATAAGCCAGAGCATATAAACCATCGGTAATTTTACTTCTGCCTGCAATACCTGCATGGACTGAGGTTAGTAAAGTATTGTCACTGTTCTTTTTATCTGTAGAACTTTTAATGGTACGGGCAGCTTTATCGGTCATTGCCATCGCACTTACAGAGCCAAAGACATCTAATGAAGTACCATCTTTACTGTAGACAGTCGCTGCATTAGAACTAAATGGAACAATGCTGATTGCAATTATTGATAAAAGAAACTTATTATTCATGTACTTACTCATGGTAATACTAGGTTTTATAAAATACTTTGCTGTTTCGATGTGTTTTAAGCTTGAAACATTATCTTAAAGCACACAAAATGAAACTATCTAAAAATTACGCATTAGCCTCGATACTTTTCTTGAAAAGTACTACATGGCAAACTACGTTCACTTATAGATTAAGTTAATGAAATTCAACTTACTTCGTTCTTCGTTGTTTTCTCTATTTTAGCAAAAAATGAGTTTTTTTAGCTCATTTACGTCTTTGACACAATATGTAGCATTCCATAAATTAACATCGATGCATTCATTAGTACCATATCCCCACAATACAGCTGCACTGTCACAGAAAGCAGCATTGGCAGCTTTAACGTCATTAAAATGATCGCCTACATATAAGGCATCCTTTGGAGATATTTTTAATAGTTCTAAAGCTTTTAGAATAGGTTCAGGATGAGGTTTTGAGTGGGTTAAAGAATCGCAGCCTAAAACTAAAGAAAAGTCTTTTGAAAACGAAAATTTTGATAAAACCTTAGTTGCCATATCATAGTATTTGTTGGTGATAACCGCTGTTTTTATCTTGTTTTTTGTTAAATCTTCAATAAGTTTTGGAATACCATCAAAAGCTTTAGTGCAGTCGCAGATATGCTCTTTATAGAAGGAAGCAAACTCATCTCTCATATAAGTTTCGATGCCAGATGATTCATGTTCTTCTTTAGGAATACCTAGCTTTAACATCTCACGCATACCGGCTGTAACTTTAGTTCTTAAAAGCTTTTCATCTAATGCTTTGTAACCATATTTTTTTAACGTATGGTTACAGGCATTCATGATATCCAGTGCTGTATCTAACAGTGTCCCATCAAGATCAAATAAAACGGCTTTATACTTCATATGAAAAATCTGTACTGCTTATATTTTTGTGTAAATAAATTGCTCTTTCCAAAATCAATGTAAATATGCTTGAAATCAGGCCTTTTCAAGCTTGTATTTGCTTGTTTACACCATGATTGTACTTGAACGCAAGTTACTAACACTTGTGAAATTAGTTAAAAATTTAAAGACTAATTCCTGTCAAAATTTGTTAAAATTACACCTTGAATTATAAATGAAATGTTATTTCAAGGCTTAAAATGACAAACAATAATACCACTGATTGCAATGCTCTTTCAGGTGAGACTGCCTCATGTGATAAGGGTACTTCAACTCAATGTACAATTCACTCACCTGAGGATATTCTAAACTACGACAAGCGCATCGACTATTTAAAAAGCTCAATTGCATCTGTAAAAGACTTTCCTAAAGAGGGGATCTTATTTAGAGATGTAACCACTCTTTTAGAGGATCCAAAAGCTTTTAAAGATTCAATTGACCTTTTATATGAAATTTATAAAGACAGTAAGTTAGATTATATCGTTGCAGCTGATGCCAGAGGATTTTTATTCGGCTCTGCCTTAGCTTACCTTTTAGATATAGGCTTAGTTTTAGTTAGAAAAAAGGGTAAATTACCTCGTGAGTGTTATTCAGAGGAATACTCTCTAGAGTATGGCACAAGCACTCTTGAGATCACCAAAGATGCTCTGAACAAAGGTGACAGAGTTTTACTTCTAGATGATCTGTTAGCAACTGGCGGTACTGCCGGTGCCATGATAAAATTAGCAAGAAAGAGCGGAGCAGAGGTTGTTTCATTTGCCTTTATCATTGAGTTATTTGATTTAGGTGGAGCTAAGCTTTTAGAAGATACCTATGGCGTAAATGTACAATCTTTAGTGAAATTCCCTGGACATTAAGAAATAAAATATGGCAATAGAATTACAGGGTCAGTATCAGGCTTTAGCCAGAAAGTACAGACCTCAGACTTTTGAAGACGTAGTAGGACAGGAGCATGTTATCAACGCTCTGATGAATTCCATTGAACAGCAGAGAATTCATCATGCTTATCTTCTGACTGGTACAAGAGGTATCGGTAAGACTACTATTGCCAGAATTATTGCCAAATGCCTCGAATGTGAGAACGGCATTACTGCTCACACTCATGTAAACGGTGAGCCTTTATGTGATACCTGCAAAGCTATTGCAGATGGCAACTTTCCTGATGTAATTGAAATCGATGGTGCTTCACAGACTAAGGTTGATGACACCAGACAGCTTCTAGAGTCAACTCAATATCCTCCTTTAAAAGGCAGATTTAAAGTCTATATCATCGATGAGGTTCATATGTTATCTCAGAGCAGTTTTAATGCTCTGTTAAAGACTTTAGAAGAACCACCTGCATACGTTAAGTTTATTCTTGCTACAACTGATCCCCAAAAGATCCCAGTTACTGTATTATCAAGATGTTTACAGTTCCAGTTAAAAGCTCTAACCGTAAATCAGATAAGTGCGCAGATTGCTAAAATTGCCACCAAAGAGAATATCTCTTTTGAAAATGATGCTGTAAATTTATTAGCTCGTGCTGCTCGTGGCAGTATGCGTGATGCTTTATCCTTATGTGATCAGGCAGTAGCTTTAGGTAATGGTTCTATTACCAAAGATAATGTTCAGGCAATGTTAGGTACAGCAGGTGATGGCTTTGTTTGTTCTGTTTTAGATTTATTAAAGAATCCATCATCAACAGTACAAGATACTGCAACAGTTGCAGTACAACCACAAAAGACTTTATCAGATGTTTTAAATGAGATTAGAACTATAAGTCCTAATTACAGAACTCTTTTAAATGATTTAGTTTTGTGTTTTCATGATTTATCTCTGTTCCAGATGATTGGATATCCGCAGAACATCAATATCTTTTCTATTCCCCAAAGTACTCTTACTACATATGGGCCATTGTTTAGCTCACAGGCTCTGCAGCTTTACTATCAGATAGCCTTGCAAGGCATTGAAGAGTACAAAGTTTCATCAGACGGTGCCACAGCCTTTGAGATGACCATCTTAAGAATGCTGGCCTTCACACCCGAAAAAAAAAAGATTGGATAGGTGAAGATAATTCTGTCGAGGTCATCTATCTTAATCCTGTAATAAATTCGGCAGTAGACGGCATTGTTGCAGGTAAAATACCAGCAGAGAATAATCATTCTTTAAATACAATCTTCACTAATGAAACAACTGGAGCTGTAAGTACCAGTGTTGCAGCTAATCTTAAAGCTGATGGTTCGGTAAACTCTGAACTTGTAGATAAGGTAGCATCTGAGAACATTACCTTAAATCCTGATATTACCAGTGCTCTTGTAGCTGAAGCTAATGCTATTACTAATAGCAGGGCCATCTTAAATAAGACAGGTGAAGAGATAGATTTAATAACAGAAACTGACAAAACAAAACTAAATTCAGACATAAACGTTGCAACTGAAACTGCGCCAGACGCTCAGAATTTACCATCCGATACAGTTACAGATCATGACGTGGTTGTACAGACTGCAGATACTACTAATAATGATGTATCAGCGCCTCTGCCTGTTAATACTGAAGGCACAACAATTCAAAGTAATAGTATTGAGGCTAATTCAGCTTTTGCACAGAAGAGCACTTTAGATAACATATCAATTAGTTCAGCTAAAGCTTCACCAGCTGTTGAAGCTACTGATACAGTCACCGTTTCTAATGATGAAATACCATCAGTTACAGATCCAAATGAGATAAATGAATTCCCAGTGCCTGATATCAATCCACAAAGCCAGGTATTTTCAGTAAATCCGCAAAACAGTGCACCTGACTTTGGTTCTACTTATGGTTCAAAGTCAGAAGATCTCAATGTTTTAATTCATGGCTTAGAGACTTTAAATAATCAGGTTGTAACTAACAACAATCCTCATTTAGGTCAGTACAGGAAGGTCTTAACTAATATCATTACTCCAAAGAGCACAGACAGCTCAATTGTTCCAGAGAATGAAGAGATACAGACTAACTCCTCATTTACAAAGTTATCCTCATTACGAAACAATCAGGAACTTCAGGACAAATTCAGTCTTATCAGTGATGTCAGCAGATATATCAATCATATCTATGGGGTACTAAAAGGTTATCAAACTGAAGCGGAATCCTTAAAAGAAGGTAAATCAAAGTCATCTCATATTGAAGGTATGTCATCAATCATTTCTGATATGACTTATGGCAAAAATTCTAATGACTCTATTAATGGTGCCGCAAATGATGAAACACCTTCAATTACAGATTCTATCAGTAAGTTACCATCATTCAATGAAAATGGAGAGATTGTAACATCAAGCTCAATTGCTCCTGACACCAACAATACCAGTGAGGTTAAGACTGAGCCTTCTGTTCAATCTGTAAATGACAGTTCTTTTGATAACACTGAAGTTAAGAGCAATGTAAACAATGCTGAGACTGCACCAGCAAATGATGAACCTGTTTATATAGGTGCTACTGGTAATTTAAATCCTGAAGCAATAAAAGCTACTAATGCAGATAATACAAATGTAGCTATTGAAAATTCTGTTTCTGACTCTTCTTTGGTTCATGTACCTTCTAACTCAAATAAAGTTACAGCTGATGACTTTACTAAAGTTGTTCAGGAGTTATCTTCTGATAACTCAAAAGATAAGAAAAATGAGGTTAAAACTGATAATAATGAGATTTTAACTCCTCAGGTCGTAGAGCTTACTCCTGATGAGCTTTTAAGAAAAGCTCAGGAAGAAGCTTTAGCTCAATTGCAAAGCAATCAGAGCTTAAACCAGAAATTGAAAGAAGAAGCTGCAGCATTAAATAAGAATGTTGATGCTTCAAATTTGCCCAAAGACGATAACAAGTCTTTTATAGAAGATGATAAGGCAAATTTAAATGCAGAGTTGCCTGATGCTGTAAGAGAAAGTTCTGCATATGCTTCGATTGAAACAACTGCAGTTGCTTCTCCTTTAAGTGCAACAAAAGATTTTATCACCTCAAATGTAACCGGTGCTGTAGTAACAAACGATATTGCAGTTAGCACTGATAAAGAAGTTTTAACTGACGCAAATGATACTACTTTAGTCACCGCTGACACTTTAAAAGCCAATTCCACTGCACAAAGCTCTGTAAATGGAGCAACTAAGGCAACTTATAACAATACAAATTTCACCAAAACAGATGACATGAGAGCTGATACTGATTTATCTAAAGTACAAGAGTTCATGTCATTAACTAAAGCTGTAGCACTTGAGCTTCAAAAGGGCGGTTATACTGACTCTGTACCAGTAATTAAAGCTCATAATTACTCTCAGTCTTTAAATCAGGCAATTACAGAGACTTTAAATGGTCAATTAGGCTCTAACCACAATGCTGTAGAAGCTAATGTAGAGGTTGTATCTTCAAATGAGAACTCATTTATAGATCAAACTAAGGTAAGTGAGACAGCATCAACCAATCTTCAGGGGGCAGTACAGCCTCAATCTGTGATTTATGAAAAGATCTCAACAGCACAGAATACTCAAATTTCAGAAAATAATGGTGTCTCTTCTTCATCTGAGGTGCCTTCAGAGTATTTTGATGAAATTCCTGTTGATGCTTACGAGTCAGATATTGATACTGTGGGTAATTCAATTGTCGATGAAAGTTATGATAATGATGAGTTCTCTGAAGGAGCAAGAGTAAAGGGTAGTGATCTTAAATTTAATAACATTGGTGCTAATGAGAACAGTACTAATGCAGATGGTAATCCTGCAAAATTCCGAGAATCAACTTTAAAACTCATAGAAGAAGAGCAGCAGTTTGAGAACAAGCGTTTAGGTAGAAGACTTGAGTCTTGTGATTTTTATGACAGAGTTTATAAGAATGATGCTTGGTATCAGGATATTGTTAAAGCTGGCTACAATGATGGTCCTGTTTATTCTGCTTTGTGCTACACCAATAGAGTGATAAGCCCTGATGATCCTTATTCCTGGGTTTTACAGATATCATCTGACTTCCAGCTTTTGTTCATCTCACCAGAGTTCCACCATAACTTAAGAACTAAGTTCTCCATTGAACAGGAACATCCTATAGAACTAAAAATTGAGAAGGTGCAGGGTATACCTCGTGGCTGTCCTGAGGATCTTGCAAGACACTTCTATGTAAAAGAAATTGAAGATACACGTCAGAAGATGTCTAAAGATAAGAATGTAAGTCTTCTTTTAGAGCATTTAGGGGAAGATATTAGAACCTTGAATTTGAGCTTATACAAGCAAGAAGATAGTAAGGCTCTAACCAAGAAGTAAGTTAATCTTTAAAAGCTTGTGCCTTTGTGTTTTGATGTAATCTTATAAAACAAAAATCCCGTAATCGCATTTTATTACGGGATTTTTTAATTCATTTTAGCTTAATCCCAGCCACTGCCACTATCCTGATCATCCTCATTTTTACCAGAATTTAGTTTCATAGAGTTCCAAATTCTGTTGGTGATCTTAGTCATCTTAGATGAGGTTGGCTTTACAAAGTACATTGTCTTTATCTTGTCTTCAGGGATATTAAATGAAGGATTATCTTTTAAATCCTGGTCAATATTTTCAATAGCAGCATTAACAGGTAGCAGGTAACGGATCTCGTTGGCTACATTAGTTGCAACTTTTGGATCCTGCAGATAATTAAACCACTTTAGAGCATTGTCATAGTGATCTGCGTTAGCTGCAATAGTCCAGCAGTCAAACCAGAATATAGAACCTTCCTTTGGGATAGTGTACTCAATGTTGATCTTTTCGGCCTTTGCTCTTTGAGCTGCCTGCAGAACATCCCCTGAGTAACCTACAGCTACACAAACTTCACCTGAAGCTAAATCGTTAATATAACGTGATGAGTGGAAATATGATACATTTGAAGCAAATTTAGTTAAAATATCCAAAGCTTCATTATAATCAGATGCTTTCTCTGAGCTTGGATCTTTACCTAAATAATGCATTACAACAGAGGTTATCTCAATAGGTGAATCTAAAACAGCTATACCGCACTGCTTTAACTTCTTAGCATTCTCTGGTTTAAAGAGAATGTCCCATGAATCAAACTTAAAGTCTTTTCCAAAGATCTCTTCAATTTTATCTTTGTTATAACCTATTCCAACAGAGATCTCTGTATATGGGTAAGCATAGCTGTTGTCAGGATCAATTGACTCAAGAGCTTTCATTCTTACAGGATCTAAGTTCTTCCAATTAGGGATCTTAGATTTGTCAATCTTTTGTAGAGCACCAGCTTTGGCAAGTCTTGGAACATAGTAGCTTGTCATCATAACAGCATCAAAACCTGATTTTCCTGATAATAGACGTGCCTCTACTAACTCATTACTGTCAAAAACAGCATAATTAGCTTTAAGACCTGATGCCTTTTCAAAATCAGCAACAGTGTTTTCGCCGATGTAATCGCTCCAGTTCCAGATATTGATATCAGATTTAGCCTGAGCAATTGTTGCAAAGCTAGCGATGCCTAATGCAACAATAGTTTTTGACAGATTCTTCATAAGCAATTCCTAAAATTTGAAGAACAAAGAAATAAAAATTTTTTTCATTTTTGTGAATTATAAATATTTCTTCATG
>ERZ1026878.1080-NODE-1080-length-17764-cov-14.506466_pt1 | contig 17764 bp, 15 predicted proteins | sample MGYA00380169_ERZ1026878 | MGnify/ENA primary metagenome ERZ1026878 (study PRJEB33269, sample SAMEA4719805) | human gut metagenome | biome: human-associated habitat; feature: organic feature; material: feces | place: Cameroon | collected 2013-10 ...
CCCTAACCCAATCCCCCCTACCCCCCATGACTATTGACGATTACATTCTCTCTCACACTACTGCGCCCGACGATTACTTGAAGCGGCTGTACCGGGCTACTAACTTGCACTTGCTGCGGCCGCGCATGGCGTCGGGGCACTTGCAGGGGCAACTGCTGCGCATGATGATGCAGATGCTGCGGCCTCGCACGGTGGTGGAGATTGGTACTTACTCGGGATACTCGGCGCTGGCGATGGCTTCGGGCATGGAGGCCGGCGGACGGGTGGTGACGTTTGAGGTGAATGATGAGCAGGAGTGTTTTACACGTCCGTGGCTTGAGGGGGCGCCCTACCCTGCGCGGGTTGAGATGGTGGTGGGTGATGTGTTTGAGTTGCTGCCGCCAATGGGGCTGGATATTGATGTGGCGTTTGTTGATGCTAACAAGCGTGAGTATGTGGCGTATTATGAACTGCTGATGCCGATGATGCACAGTGGGTCGGTGATGCTGGCGGATAACACGCTGTGGGACGGACATGTGGTGGAGGCGGCGTATGATAATGATGCGCAGACGGCGGCTATCAGGGCGTTTAACGACCATGTGGCGGCTGACGAGCGGGTGGAGCAGCTTATTTTGCCTGAACGCGACGGGTTGTCGGTGATTAGGGTGAAGTGAGGGGTTGATGCTCGCTTTCGCAATGTGGTAAGGGCTGACGCCGTAGCGTGGCTTGGCAGCCGCTAACGCGGAAAACATAAGAACATAAGAACATAAGGACATAAGGCCGCTGCGCGGCTGACGGCCACGGACTGACGTCCGGGTGGCCTCAAGAACATAAGGGCTGACGCCGAGGGGGCAGGCTTTTAGGCGCTTACCGCGGGAACATAAGAACATAAGCTACATAAGAAACATAATTTGGAAGTCCGGGAACTGCGTTCCCAGACTTTAAGAGACATAAGGGCTGACGCCGTAGCGATACTATTTGTAACGCTACGGCGTCAGCCCTTTTGTTCTTATGTTCTTATGTTCTTTTGTTTACCGCGTTAGCGGCTGCCAAGATACGCTACGGCGGCTGCACATTAGCACACGCAAAACCGCGCAAGACTGCAACCTGTGGGGGTTACGCCTTGCGCGGCTTGCTAATTATCAATCGTGTTTTAATCTATGAAGATTCGGGGAGGATTAATCTTCGTTGTCCCAGCCTTCAGAGCTCCAGCCCTTGCCTTCAGAGAAAGAAGTGGTGGGGTCGACAGACTTTGTATCGTCAGTTACGATTTTCACCGTGGGGTCTGACGCTGCGAGCATCTGCATAGGCTCGAAGTTGATAACCCTTGATGCGGGTGTGATATATGTAAGTTTCATGTTTTTATCTATGAAATGTGTTTGTAGTTTGTATTACTTTACAATGACCTTCTTGCCATTCTGAATGTAGAGACCCTTAGTAGCCTTTACTACGCGACGACCGCTGAGGTCGAAGATGGGGGCCTTTGCGCTGGCAGGAGCGGCGATGGTGTTGATGCCAGTAACGGCATTGCCAAAGTTCATAACAATAGCGCTTTGGCCGTTGCCAAGGAGGTATGCCTTGTTGCTGGGCAGTGAACCAGCCTTGCAGGGATAGAAGGCAGTGCCTTCAGTGCCGTTGCCAAGGATATAGCCTTCGCCAGCAGTCAGAGTCTTGTCAGCACCGGCAGAGTTGCCGAGCTGGTTGCCAGTGATGGTAGCGACAGTTTCGCCTGCGGCGGGAACCATTGTGACAGCGGCGTCAGACTCAGAAGTAAGGATTACGCCCTGGTTGGCGGGGATAGCCTTTGCGTCGATGGCGGTCATAGTGGCCTCAGTGCCCTTAGCGCTTACGTAGTATGCCTTAACGTCAGCAGGAATGATGGTGGCAAAGGGTGCGCTGAATGTAGCGATGTGGCTTACACCATTGATGTTTTGGGCAGCGTTGAAGTTGATGGTGTTGGGATAGGTTACTTCTTCGAAAGTGAAAGCTGATGAGTTGTTTTCATCGTAGTAGTTGTCAAAACCAGCTTTCTCGAAAGTACCTGTTTTTGTAATGATGTAGTATGACTGAGAAGTACCTTCTTTATTACCACGCTTAGCACCGAAAGAGAGACAACCGAACACGTTGGGGTTTGCTGCTACAGTAAAGGTGTTGTAGTCGGCATCGTAAGATGTAGTGTAGCCCTTATTGCTGTTGGTGCAGTCACCTGTTGCGTTACCGCGCCATGTGAGGTATGTGCCAGAGTTGTTGGCGAATACATATTTGTCGCCTACCTTGTGGCAGATGTAAGTAGCCTCGATGGGGAGTTCTGCTGCATCGTCGCGAGCAACCATTGAAGTACCATCTTCCTGATATTCCATGTAACGCTTACCACCAGTCTTGTGAATGTTGGTGATTACGTAAGCCTTACCATCTTCGGGCATTTGGATAGAGGTCTTGTCGTTTTTGAAAGCTTCGAGCGCAGTTGCGATGGCAGCTGCATCTGTGCCTGTCTTTACGACTTCATCCAATGCAATGCGGGTTGCAGCATCAGCAGTAGGATAGCCTGCACCAGTCTTGGCAAGAGCCTCTTTGGCAAGTTGCATGACTGTTGCCAAATTGTAGGTGTAGTTTACCTTAATAGTCTTGCCTTCAATTGAGACTGTAGCATCATAGCCCGTAAGTTCTTTTGCTGTGAAATCGCCTGTAGCAAGAGCTGTAGCGATATTGAAGAAGCCACCATTCTTGGCTTTCTCGCTTGTAGATTTGTAAGTTACATAACCATCTGCGATGTTGCACACTACATTGTAGATGTTGCTGGCATCAACTGGGGCGAATGTCCACTGGTTATCGGCCACACTGTAATCGCCATCTGTCCATAGAGTAAGTTTGTAGTTTCTACCTGAGTTACCACAATTAAGAGCCTCACCGAAGTAATACTTGGTTCCGTCAGAGTAAGCTACTTTAAGCGTGGGAAGTGAAGCGTTACCATCATGATAGAGGGGAGTGCCCTGACCGTTAAGAACAGTGAGTACATTGTTATTAGCAGTGGTTACATGCCATACGTAGTTGTTGGTAAGGGGAGCAGGCAGTTCCTGAGCAGCACGAGTGATTTTATCTACGCCGAAATCGTTGTAAAGGTTTGTGCGGCGATCCGTTGCTGTATTCTTAATGGTGTAGTAGCCATTAAACACAACGTTGGGAGTGATGTACCAACTGTTGTCGGCTTCATTGTTTTTATAACGAGTAGTCCAATAACCAATACCCTTTGAACGACAGTTCCAACTGTACTCGTCATAGCCCTTAGGCGTGATGTTGAACGCTGAAGTTCTGGTGTTGAAAGCAATTTTCCAAAGGCAAGTGGCGTCGTCCTGGGCGTCTGTTACGCCTACAACTCCGTCATTGGCGTCATTGTCGGTTGAGGGAGTCTTTGCGATGTAAACGTACTTTGAGGCATCGCCGGCAGGGTGGATGTAAAAATAGGTAACGTTATCAACAACCTTGCTCTCAATAGAGAAATATGAGGCTTCTGTCACTTCTTGCCGAGCCTGCAAGATGGTTGTACCTTCGCGTGTACAGACTACGTTGCTGTTACCCTTACACTTAATAAGGTAGTTCGTGCCATCTTTGGGTACGAAGTCGGCGGCTGTTGCTCCAATAATGCACGTGAGGAGCAACGCCAAAAAAGTTGTAATTTTTTTCATTTGGTGTTGTTAAAATATATGGTTTATAAAATCCTGTGTTTGCTGTTGCGGGCAATGCGTTAATAAAGAGTAGGTAGGTAGTGCAATGCCAGCAATGTGTAGGTAGTGTGCTTGCTTTCGTTAGATTTTACGGGGCAAATATAGAGAGTTGTTTTATTTCGTGCAAGTTTTTTGCGATATTTTTTGATATTTCGCTTGATAATGTGACATTTATGGGGACAGTGTGCGCGCGAGACGGGGGAATGTAGTGATATGATGATGGGCTGACGCCGAGGTGTGACTTGGCAGCCGCTAACGCGGTAAACATAATTTATTAGCCGCTAACGCGGAAAACATAAGGACATAAGGCCGCTGCGCGGCGGAAGGCCACGGACTGACGTCCGCGTGGCCTCAAGAACATAAGGGCTGACGCCGTAGCGTTACTATTTGTAGCGCTACGGCGTCAGCCCTTATGTACTTATGTTCTTATGTTCTTCTGTTTACCGCGTTAGCGGCTGCCAAGCAACGGCCTTGTGTACTTATGCCTCCCGCATCAGCGGCGGCTGAGGTAGCGCACGGGGTACCATACGGCGAGGGAGCCTACCACGACCACGGTGATGAGGACGACGAGGACGTCGAGGGCATGGACACTGACGGGATAGGCATCGATGATGAAGTTGCCACCCGACGAGGAGAGGCTGATGAAACCGAAGGTTTGCTGCAGCCAGCACAGCAGGAGGCCGAGCACGATGCCGATGACGGCGCCCAGGAGGGTGATGAGTCGGCCCTCGTAGAGGAAGATGCGGAATATCATGCTGTCGGTGGCGCCAAGATGGCGCAGGGTGGCCATGTCGCCACGCTTTTCGATGATGAGCATGGACACTGAACCGATGATGTTGAAACAGGCTACCATGACGATGAAGGTGAGGAAGAGGTAGGCCATGAGCTTTTCGATTTGCATGACGTTGAACACGTCCTGCTGCTGCTCAAGCTGATCCTGTACCTTGAAACGGTTGCCTGCCACCTGCTGCATGCGCGACTTGACGGCCTGGAGGTCGGCCCCGGGACGGAGTTTGAGCTCAAGACCGCTCACGCAGCCGGGCTGCTCGAAGAGGGCTTGGGCAAAGGTGAGGGAGGTGATGAGGTAGTTGTCGTCGTACTTGCGCTGGTTGACGTTGAAGCAGACGCGGGGTGAGGTGATGTCGAGGGCGTTGATGCTCTCGCCGGGGTTGGCCAGGTTGATGCGCTCGCCCTTGCGGGGGGCGCATATCTGGAGTGTGCCGTAGTCGATGCTGCCCATGGCGGAGGCCAGGCCGATGCCGGGTATGCCGTACTCGATGGTGCCGCGGTGGAGCTGGTAGGTGCCTGTGCCGTAGAGTATGGAGCGTATGCCGGTGACGTGGTCGTAGTGGTCGTCGACGCCCTTGAGGGTGATGATGGTGGGACGGCCGCGGAAGAGTATGAGGGCGTTGTCCTCGAGGCAGTATGAGGCTGCCTCTACCTCGGGCATGGCGGCCATGCGCTGCAGGGCGGGGTCGTCGGCGGTGACGAGTTTGCCCTGGGTGGGCACTACCTCGATGGGGGGGTCGAAGGCGGTGTAGAGGGAGCCGATGAGGTCGTGAAAGCCATTGAACACGCTCAGGGTGCAGAGCAGGGCTGCCGTGCCGAAGGCTACGCCTGTGACGGCTATGCCGGATATGATGTTGATGCTGGCCACGCGTTTGCGCGAGAAGAGGTAGCGCAAGGCCATGAACCATGGCAGGCGTTGGCTGTTAAGCATGGCTTGGGGTGGTGTCGTCGGGTTGTGGTTTGTGTGTGCCTTCGTTGAGGAGGCTGTCGATGTGGTCGAGGTAGTCGAGGGAGTCGTCGATGAAGAACTTTAGCTCGGGTATGATGCGCAGCTGGTGGCGCACACGTGTGCCGAGTTCGTAGCGCACTTGCCGGGTGTTGGCGTTGATGTTGTCGAGTATTTCGTGGGCGCGCTCCGAGGGGAATATGCTCAGGTAGCCGCGGGCTATGCTGAGGTCGGGACTTACGCGCACGGCGCTTACTGACACGAGTACGCCATGGGTGGCTTGTGTCTGACGCTGAAATATGTCACTTAGCTCCTTCTGTATCAATCGAGCTATCTTTTGTTGTCTTGTTGTTTCCATATTTGTAGGTGTGTGTTATTGATTGGGGGTAAAGAGTTTTTTTTGGGGGGGAGTCAAGCACGAAACGCAAGCTCTGGATATGAGCACCAAACGCTAGCACTGAATATGAGCACAAGACGCTCGCTCTAATGGGGGCGACGCGTCTCGCGTCGGTGCTACTCAAGCACCCAGGCACTAACCGCTAACGCGGAAACATAAGAACATAAGGACATAAGAACATAAGTGTTTCAAGACATACGGGCATGGACTTGCGTCCATGTGCCCTCAAGAACATAAGGGCTACGCCGTTACAACCTCGAGCGTCATATTATATATGTAAGGAAGCAAAAGCACCAAGCACGCTACGGCGTCAGCCCTTATGTTTCTTGAGGCCACATGGACGCAAGTCCGTGGCCGTCATCCGCGCAGCGGCCTTATGTGTTTCTTATGTAAACTTATGTTCTTATGTTTTCCGCGCTAAGCGGCTAACACAAACGTTATCTTATGTCCTTATGTTCTTATGTCCTTATGTTTCCCGCGTTAGCGGTTAGTGGCTGAGTTGTACCGACGCGGGACGCGTCGCCCCCATTAGAGCTAGAGTTTGTGCTTGAGCTTTGTGCTTGAGTTTGTTGCCAGCGCCCTGTGCCTGCCGCCTACCCGCGATCGTCCTCGATGCTTGCGGTGGCGCGAGCCAGCCATATCTTGTCGGCCTCGTCGGTGAGCAGCGGCATGAGGCGACGGCGCACCACCATGTGGTAGGCGTTGATTTGCTCCACCTCGTCGGGGGAGAGCATGTCGCGCTCTACGGCACGCAGGTCGTAGGGACAGAGGGTGAGGGTTTCGAAACGCAAGAAACGGCCGAAATCCGTCTCACGCGACGGCACGCAAAGGAGTGTGTTTTCGATGCGCACGCCAAAGCGCCCTTCAACATAGATGCCGGGCTCGTCGGTAATGGTCATGCCGGGCTCGAAGGGTATGAGTGTGCAGGGACGCACATTTTTGCGTATCTGGTGCGGGCCCTCGTGCACACACAGGTGGGAACCCACGCCGTGACCCGTGCCGTGGCCAAAGTCGTAGCCGGCAGCCCACATGTCCTGGCGTGCGGCAAGGTCGAGCTGCAGACCCGTGGTGCCCTCGGGAAACTGCAGGTGAGCCAGTCGCAGATGGCCCTTGAGCACAAGGGTGTAGACGCGGCGCTCCTCGGCGGTGAGGTGGCCAAGGACTATGGTGCGGGTGAGGTCGGTGGTGCCGCAGTCGTACTGTGCACCGCTGTCGAGCAAGAGCAGGCCGTGGGGGGTGAGGCGCACATTAGTGTGGGGCGTGGCCTCGTAGTGTACGATGGCTCCGTGGGCGCCACAGGCGGCTATGGTGGGGAAACTCAGTTCGCAATAGCCGGGCTGCTGGGCGCGCAGGGCGGTGAGCTTTTCGTCGACAGAGATTTCGGTAACCTCGTTGCCGGCGGCTTGCTGCTCGTCGAGCCAACGCAGAAATTGTACCATGGCCACACCGTCGCGCAGCATGGCCTGGCGAAAGCCTTCGGCCTCGGCCTCGGTCTTGATGGCGCGCCAGCCCTCGAGGGGCGAACTGAAGGTGGGCTGCTGCCGTGGGTCGGCACACAGCGACATGGTGGCCTGCGAGGGGTCGAGGCGTGTGGTGTGGGTGGCCACCCAGGGTGCCGCGGCCTCGTAGGGCTGCACGGCCACCCCACCCTCGTGCAGCTGGGCGCTGGCCTCGGCGGTGAGGGTGCTGGTGTGGGTAAAGAGGGTGAAGCGGCCCGTGGCGGGCTCGTAGCCCAGGTAACCCACAAACACGGGGTTGTAGGCCACATCGGCCCCGCGCAGGTTGAGCAGCCATGCCAGGTCGGCCAGATCGGTAAAGAGGCAGGCGTCGGTCATGCCGCTCTTGCTGAGGTGCTGGCGCAGACGTTCGAGTTTTTGCTGCATGGTGGCCCCGGCATAGGTGGCGGGCTGCACCACGATGGGCTCTGCCGGCACGGCGGGACGGTCGGTCCACAGGGTGTCGAAGGCGTCGGGCAGTGCCACATAGTCCAGTCCGTCGGCAGACAGTGCGGCCACGTCGGACAGCGTCAGCATGTCGGCCGGTGCGCTCACGCGGGTGATGCCCTGTGCCTTGAGCCACTGGGCCAAGGTGGGCGTGTCGGGGTTGCCCTCGCGCATCAGTGCAAAGGGTGTGCCGTCGAGTTGTGTGGCGGCCTGCAGCCAATAGCGTGAGTCGGTCCACAGTGCGGCAGTGCCACGGGTGGTGACCACGGCCAGGCCGGCCGAGCCGTCAAATCCCGTGAGCCACTGGCGGCACTGCCAGCGCACGGGTATGTACTCATCATTGTGCGGGTCGGCAGTGGGCACGATGTATGCCTCTACTGCCCCACCCTCGGCCCCGGCATGGCTTGCGAGCCACTGGCCAAGGGCCTCTACACGTTGGGATATTGTCATGGGTATAATAATTTACAACCTATTTGCTCAGTTCGAGCATGCGCTCGATGGGCTTGATGGCGCGTGCAGCCACCTCGGCCGGCACCTCAATTTCGGGCCACTCGTAGCGCAGCGTGTTATACACCTTTTCGAGCGTGCAGAGGCGCATGTAGTTGCACTCGTTGCAGCCGCAGGTGCTGTCGTCGGGCGGCACGGGTATGAAGTGCTTGTCGGGGCAGTGCTTCTGCATTTCGTGCAGTATGCCGCTCTCCGTCACCACCAGGAAGGTGTCGCACGGCGAGTCGATGGCATATTTTAGCAGTGCGGCCGTTGAGCCCACCACATCGGCCAGTTTCACCACCGCGCCGCGGCATTCGGGGTGCACCAGCACTTTGGCTCCGGGGTGCTCCTTTTTAAGCTCCACGAGTTTCGTCACCGAAAAACGCTCGTGCACATGGCACCCGCCGTTCCAGAGCAGCATCTGGCGTCCCGTCTGCGCATTGATGTAGTTGCCCAGGTTGTAGTCGGGACCGAAGATGAGCTTGGCGTCCTTGGGAAAGGTCTCGACAATTTTTTTGGCGTTGCTCGACGTCACCACCACATCAGTCAGCGCCTTGACGGCCGCCGTGGTGTTGACATACGACACCACCTGGTAGCCGGGGTGCGCCTTTACAAAATCGGCAAACTTGTCTGCCGGACAGCTTTCGGCCAGCGAGCATGTGGCATTGAGGTCGGGCACGAGCACCTTTTTCTGCGGACAGAGAATTTTGTTAGTCTCGCCCATAAAGTGCACGCCGCACATCACAATGATGTCGGCATCAGTTTTGGCCGCCTGTTGGGCCAGTCCGAGGCTGTCGCCCACAAAGTCGGCAATATCCTGCAGCACGCCCTCGGTGTAGTAGTGTGCCAGAATGATGGCATTTTTCTCCTTGCACATGCGTCGAATTTCGGCCTTGAGGTCAACGCCCTGCGGCACGGGCTCGTCAACATAACCCTTTGCTTTCCAGCTATCTTTAATCTGTGTCATTGTCCTTGCGTTATATTCTGTGTGCAAAATTAGTGCAAGGTGAGTGAAGTGCAAAGCAGAAAACCCGTTTTTTGCTTTGCGCCTCCCAACCGCAAAAGTTCAAAAAACCTAAAAAAGCGCACAAGCCGAAAGATGTATCAAAAAAATAACGCGTCGCATATACCATAATTCGCGAAAGTTTGTAATTTTGCGGCGTGATACGACACACACACCCTCCGGTGTGCAACCGTACACACCATACAGACACACATATATAACCAATATATATAGTAATACAACTATGGCATACTTAAGCAATGAGAAACTCGTCATTGTCGGCGCAGGCGGCATGATCGGTTCAAACATGGTACAGAGCGCCTTGATGCTCGGCCTTACCCCCAACATCTGTCTTTACGATATCTACGAACCGGGCGTACACGGCGTGTTCGACGAAATACAGCAGTGCGCATTCCCCGGAGCCAACGTAACCTACACCGTCGACCCCAAAGAGGCCTTTACTGGTGCCAAGTACATCATCTCATCAGGTGGTGCACCCCGTAAGGACGGCATGACACGTGAGGACCTGCTCAAAGGCAACTGCAAAATTGCTGCTGAATTTGGCGACAACATCAAAAAGTACTGCCCCGATGTAGAGCACGTAGTCGTTATCTTCAACCCTGCCGACGTTACTGCCCTTACAGCACTTATCCACTCAGGCCTCAAGCCCAACCAGCTCACCTCACTCGCTGCACTCGACTCTACCCGCTTGCAGCAGGCTCTCGCCCACGAGTTCGGCGTACAGCAGGACAAGGTGACCGGTGCACACACCTATGGCGGCCACGGCGAACAAATGGCCGTATTTGCCTCACAGGTAAAGGTTGACGGCAAGCCCCTCTCAGAGATGGGACTCTCTGCCGAGCGCTGGGAGGAAATCAAGCACCACACCGTACAGGGTGGTTCAAACATCATCAAGCTCCGCGGCCGCAGCTCATTCCAGAGCCCTGCCTACAACGCTGTCAAGATGATCGAAGCTGCCATGGGCGGCGAACCCTTCACTCTGCCCGCAGGCTGCTACGTAAACTGCGACAAGTGTGGTTACAAGAATGTCATGATGGCCATGCCTACCACTATCGACAAGACCGGTGTGCACTTTACACAGCCCACTGGCACCGAAGAGGAAATGGCTGCCCTCAACAAGTCGTATGAGCACCTCTGCAAGATGCGCGACGAGATTGTTGAACTCGGCATCGTACCTCCCGTTGAGAAGTGGGGCGAGGATAACCCCAACTTGTAATTCATGACATACTCATACATGGACTGAATTTCATTTCTCCATTCATTTTTCCATTAAAATCCAAATATTCGTAGAGGAGACTCCACGAAGAAGATATCCCGCCGCTGTGAAGCGTCGGGATATTTTTTTGTGCACAAAAGCCCGCTGCCGCGAGCCTAATGTGCTAATAGGCTGGCGCCTTAACGTTGCAAGTAGTAACGCTAAGGCGCCAGCCCTTTTTATTAGACCTATTATGCCTATTGCCTAATATGCCTATTGCCTAATATGCCCATTGCCTATTATGCCTATTGCCTATTATGCCTATTGCCTAATATGCCTATTGCCTATTATGCCTAATATGCCCATCATCCCCCCCCGAGCAAAAGATAAAGGGAAGCACGCAGCCCGCCACAAAGTGTGCGAGCAACATGCTCCCCTGTTTATCTTGCATAGAGCGCCTGCCGGCAAGTTAGTGCCACAGCCACCCCTTTTTGAGAGAGAGAAAACTGAAACCATTATTCCGGGGGCCAAAAGCAGCCATGCAGCACACAGGTAAAAGGCAAAGTCGTGCACCGCGCCCAGAGGCATACAGTCAAAAGTTGATTGTTTTATTAAAGATCGCTTGCGCCATTATTTCAACCCCGTGGCACGGGCGGGAGCGTTTGATTGTTTTATATGATAAAGTGCAAATTGATTGTCAAAAGTCAAGAGAGCAAGAGAGCAAGAGAGCAAGAGGCCACAAACCAAAGCCAGAACAGCCCAAGCTGCCACCCAGCCCCCAGCGCCTCAGCGCCTCATCAGCGTGTCCAGAAAGTCGTTCGTCATGTTACCCGTCAGGTTAATCAAGTCAAAGCGGCCCGAGTGCCTCATCATCAGCACCATCTCCACAATATACTTGCCCCTGCGGCGCACATACAGGCGTTTGCCAGCCCGTTCGGCGTACAACTTGTAGCGCAAGGCATTACGTTCGGCCAGGCGGCGCGCGTTAGCATAAAGGTGCGTCACATCATGCTCCGCCGTGCTGCTCACCAGTCTTATCGACTTAAGCTGCTTCAGCACCTCACGCGTGTGCGAGTCACCCTCCACATCAGGCAGCTGCATCATGCGCTCAAGCATCAGCGGCGACACCGTAGTACACTCCACCGCGCGGCCCTTGCCATAGAGCGACATAAAGCGCGAGGCAAAATCCTGCTCGCCGCCACCCTGTGCACGGGCGGCCACCGCAGCCACAAGGGCCAGCAACAAAGTCACAAACCAATGTTTCAGTGCCATAGCCCCGCCCATCAGTTCTTGGCAGCCTTGCCAGCCGCATTATGAGTAGCAGAGTCATTCACAGCAGTCTGTGCGCCCTCCTTAAACATCTCCAGCGTGCGCATGCTCGCCTCGTAAGCCTTCTGCGGGTCCTGGTACGAGTCCTTGTAAGCCGACTGGTTATAGTCCCAGCCAGCAGCCTGGTCCGTGGCCGAAGGCTGCATAAACGAGTGCTGCGCAGCCGTGCCAAGCAGCGTCACTATGGCCACAGCAGCAGCGGCGCGCCACAGCGGACGCAACCTGCGCCCCAGCGTAATGTGGTGCACCGACACCACACGCCCTGCGGCAGGAGCCTCAGCCCCGTCAGCCACACCGGCAGCTTCCATCACGCGGCGGTCAAAGTCGTCACCCAGCGTGTTGGCGGCACATTGCTCGGTTTCATATACGAACAAAGCCCTGTAGCGCGCCAGCGCGGCCGGCACGTCCTTTTGGCTGAAAAAAGCCTTCAGTATGCGTTCCTCCTCCTCAGAGGTCTCGCAGGCCCAGTAGCGGTCAAGGAGTTGTTCAATATACTTATAGTCCATAGTTCTCAATTTTTTCGTATTGTGTCTTAACAGCCTTGCGTGCGCGGTGCAGCGTCACCTTAAAGGCGGCCTCCGTCAGCTCCATTGCCGCGGCGGCCTCGGCATAGCTCAGCCCCTCAATGTCGCGCAACTGCAGCGCCGTGCGCAGCCTTTCGGGCAGAGCGTTGAATATTTGGTGCACCCGCTGCAACTTCTCGTCCCTCTCCAGCCTCTCGTCGGGCCCCGGAGCCGTGTCGCAAGCCTCCGTGCCCGCAGCCTCGAGCGGCTGGTTCGCATTTTCGGCCCGCGCCATGCGGTCGAGCGCAAGGTTGCGGCAAATAGTTATGCAGAAAGCCTCCAAGTTCTTCACCCCCGCCAGTTCAGCGCGCCTTGTCCAGGCACGCACCAGCGTGTCCTGCGTCAAGTCTTCCGCCTCTTGGGCGTTGAGCGTGATGCGCAGGCCCACACGGTATATTTTATCCTTTAGCGGAAGGAGGTCTTGTCGAAAATCTATCTCTTTCATTTTTGGCTCTCTGTTATGTAGACGGTCATAGCGGCAAAAAGTTACAGCCCGCACGCACTTTTTTTCAAAAAAATGTGCGAGCGGGCTGTGTTATCAAGCCCATTATGCCTATCAAGCCTTTTATGGCTATTGCCTATTATGCCTATCAAGCCTAATATGCCTAATATGCCTAATATGCCCATTATGCCTATTATGCCTAATATGCCCATTATGCCCACCCCCAAAAACACCAATGGGGGCGACACCCCCCGCGCCGGGGCAAAGAGAGTGCAACCCCCTTTTACCCCGATGCGGGACGCATCGCCCCCATTTATGCTCGAGTTTTGAGCTAAAGCTTAATGAGCGCCTTTACTCCTCGCTCCAGCTTTCGCTGCCCCAGCCCTTAGCGGCCGATTCAAACTCCACATCATTCCGGACGTCGGCCGTTTTAGTGTTAGCCGTAATCGAACCGTCAAGAATGTGCTGCTCCATGCAGAGCTGTATTACTGTGCCCTCGGGGCGCATATATGTCTTTTTCATTGTCTGTCTTTATATTATTAAAGCATGTGTTACTTCACTACCACCTTCTGGCCGTTCACAATGTACACACCTTTAGTCAGGTGCTTCAAGTCACCGCTCACGCGCACACCCTGCAGGTTGTAGATACCCTCCTTGGCAGTGGCAGCAGTAGTGGCATTGTTGATGCCAGTCACAGTACCCTCAATGTTCACACCGAAAGCCATGGGAGCAGCCTGTGCGCCAGTCACCTTGACATAAGTGCGGAAGGGCTTAACCGAACCAGCGGTAGCCTTAACAAACTTGCCATTAGCATAACCATACACGCCCTCTACATTCTGAGCAGTGTACGAACCAATGTGGCTTACACCATCCACGGTAGTAGTCAGGTCGGCACCCGTAGTAGCCTTCACCTGCACATTTTTCAGCTTGTTGATAAAGTCCTTGTCAGTAGTCACCACCAAGTAAGGCTTGTTGGCCTCAGTCGTAGCCACGGGCTTGAACACGAGGTTGTCACCATTCACGCTGCTGAGTTCAGCCACCGTAGTACCAGCGGGCACAGTAAAGCCGAAGGGCAATACAAAGCTCTGCACATAGTTGGCCTCAGTGTTAAATACACGGTCATAGCTTACTGCTGCGGCAGTGAAGTCCTTAGTCACACCCCAGTCATTGCCATCAGTGAGTGAAAGGTTGCTGGCGGCGGTGCCTACTACTACATTACTTTCCTTAGCATCTACACCCTCTGTGCCCTCGGGCAGGAAGATGGTCATGTTGCTGTTGGTCATGTCAGCCTTCATGTCGGTAAGCGGAGTATTACCAAGATCTACGGTGCTTGACGAGAAATCAAGGCTTGTAGCATCAAGCGGAACGATATCCACGGTGACCCCAACAGGAGTAATGTCAATATTCGCAGTAAGTTTGCCGTCCTTCAGTGTACCCGTGAGCACTACGGGGATTTCTTTAAGTTTCGCACCAGTATCACCAAATATAGTGATGGTCTGCTTCTTATAGAGGTTTACCACACCATTTTCCTCAGTATAAGGTACATCGGTTACAAAAATGTCACCGTAGGGGTCCCCATTCAGTTCAAAGCCAAGGAGTTGGAAGTCTGCCTTGCCATCAACAGGGGCTGTGATACCAACGGTTGATGTAGCAGCCGACAGCAGGTCTTCAAACATAACGATACTCATCTTGCCCTTGTAGTCAGTAGTAGTCTTGGCAAACTTCACATAGTAAGTGTGATCTTCCGCGCCAGGGGCAGTCACCTTTATGGTAGAAATGCGCTTATCAACATCATACGACTCTGCCGCAGTTGCCTTGTCGCCATCTTCTTTCACATAGCTTACGCTGTTGGCTGCATGGTCACCTGTCACCACATAGTAGTACTTATCAGCAACAAGTTCAACAGCTGTGCCATTCACGGTCAATGATGAGAGTTTGCCTGTGCAAGGAACGCCGAACTGGATATTGTAGTTCTTCACTTCACCATCACCAGCTGTTACCTTCAAGGTGCAAACATACGTGCTTGGATTATAAGTTTCGTTTACCTTTGCACCTGCACCAGCTGCCGTTGCAGAAATACAACCCTCTGTGTAATACTTATCCGAAGCATCAATATTTACTTCATTGGTGTTATTCTGCGTTTCATCTCCTACGAATGTTGAAGGAGTTGTGCCATCTATTGTGAGTGATTTCAGATGCTTGTAATAAATAAGCTTAACATCATCTATGCTCAAAGATACACCATCAGTCACATTCGATGAATTGAAATAATCACTGGCAGCAAATATGACATTTATAAACTCTGGCGTTTCAGCCTTATACGCGTCATTATACTTAAATTCATAAGTCTTTTTAGTCCAAGCGTCAGTTGTCTCCGTTGTATACTCCTCGAGAGAAGCAATCAAGTGAGTTGGATTAGTCGGGTTTTTATCGCCCTGGCAACTTGCCGTCAAGTCATCTTTACGCAATACAAATATGTCACGATTCGGCATGTTATATTTTTTGGGTGATCCAGTTGCAGGTGAAGATACAGGTACATTGTTCTGCGTTACTGTACCATTCCACAAATATGCAATAAAGGAAGACTGCACATTTGCACCTGTTATACTTCGTTTGAAATAAAATTCTAAAGCATCAGGCTTGTACTTAAAAGATATACCACCAAAAGTACCACCATCTTTATCTGAAACAACCATAGGGACGAACGATTCTACTTTTGCTGTACTCCACGTTGTACCTAAAGTCAAATAACCGGGTACAGGGTTACCCGCCGTTGTTGTATTATAGATTTTGACAGCACTTCCAGTATTGCCATTAGGTTCCTGACGACCAACTTCTTTTTTACCAGTACCATTTGCACCTATCACATGGGAGATTGTCCAAGACACAGGGCACTTTCCAATTGTTTTTTTATAGGCTCCACCCGTAAAAGGGGTACAAGTAACCCAATCACCATCATCAAAACTACCATTCGGCAATTGCTGCGCTCCCGCCGTACCAGCCACAGCCAGCAACGCGAGCGTCAAAAGTTGTTTTTTCATTGTTTTGTTTTGCGTTAAAAGGGGGCTGCACCAAGCGCAAGGTTTGCACCGGCCTGGCACAGCCCCGTTGTTGTTATTGTTTTGTTGTTAATTACTTGATTACCTTCTTGCCACCAATGATGTTGGCACCCTTTACAGGGGCAGCCAAACGGCGGCCATCAATAGCGTAAACGGCAGGGGCAGCCTCAGCAGCGGCATCAGCCTTCACACCAGCAATGGCGGTCTTCACAGCGTCAAACTGAATGGTGTACACCGTTACAGACTCGGGGTTGAAACGCACGTCCTGACCCTTCACCGTAATGGTCAGCACACCTGTCTCGTCGTTATAGCTCTGCTCCACAGTGGCACCCTGGCCCACCTTGATAAACTGCAAGTTGGCAGGCACATAAGCCTCTGTGCTGAAGTCGGCAGTTTTGTCTTCACCGAACACAAACTCATTGCCGTTGTAGCTGGCATCCTTAATGGCATGATAGTAGAGCAACTTCACGTTGTCCACCACCAAGGCATTGCCTGCACCCACCTTGCTGCGCTGGCCAAAGTAGTCGCTGGCCGCAAAGATGATGTTCAACGAGTCGGGCTGCACATCAGTACCGGCATACTTGCCATAGTCGAGGGGCACAACCATCGTTTCGAGTTTGCCCTCCACATTGCCAGTAATGCTCTTCACCACCTTGGCTATGCAAGCCGCGTCGTCGCTCTTGGTTGCAGCACCGCCAGTAGTGGTCTTGATGTCGAGTATGTTGCGCTCGCGGCCATACATGGTCACTGTCGAGGGCTTGCCATAATTCGTTTCGCCCGGCACAGCCTCCTGCTTGTACTGACCCTTCCACAAGTAAGCCACCACAGTGGCAGGCTCCTCGCTGTTAATCACCTCGGCAGCATAGAGTGTGTCGCCAGCCTGTGTGTGCGAGCGGCTGTAGTCAAACTGTATGGCGTCGGGCTTGCCAGTAAAGGCCACACCGCCAAACGTACCACCGTCGGCCTTGCCGAGGTCTGACACACTGGCCGAGGCAAAGCTCGTGCCGAGCGTCATATAGGCGGGCACTACCTGTGTGGGCATAAAGGGGTTGGGGGTGTTGGTCAAACGCACCGCGTAGTCGGGGTTGCTCTCATCACCATTCATCAAATCAGGAGCACCCACCACTGTGGCACCGAGGCCGTTCATGCCCATCACGTGCGAAATGCACCATGGGCCGGGGGTGATATATTCCTCTATCTGCCATTTTGACTGTTCCCAATATTCGTCGTTGTCCTCCAACGTTGTCCAGTCAAAATAACCATGCGTGCTGTCCCACGGGCGGCTCTGCTCCCAACGCGTAGCATCATTAAAGTTGTAGTTGCTCAAGGCGTAGGGGTTCACACGCACACCCTTAAATAGTACGGCGATGGGCATCTTCTGTGTCTCGCTTTGCACCCACTTCACAGGAATATAGGCCACAATGCTGTCGCCCTTTACGTAGGTCTGTGCATCGTCGAGCTTGGCATCGGCCAAGATGGTACCAATCTCCTGTGTATTGAATGTCAGGCGCACCTCGGGATTCTCGCCAAAGGTGTAAACGCCATCTTTCTCGTTCAGTCCAATAGCTGGCAAAAAGATGTCGCCGAGCTTTAAGCCCATAAACGAGAAGTTGGGCAAGCTGAAGTCTACCTTGCCGGTAGCGTCCTCCGAAGCATTGACAAACACCTTGGCGTACATACGCAGGTCGTTATCCTCCACATAGTCGGCACTACCCACATTTACGTAGAGGTTGCCCTCATAGCCACCCACCACGGGTTGCACGTCGGTCTGTGCAAAGGTGGGCGCACTGCAGCACACGGCCACAGCCATAAGTAAAAGTTTTCTCATAAAAAAGTATGAATATATTTGTTATTGTTGTCGGTTATAATGCCCCATTAGTGCTTGCG
>ERZ1026878.1087-NODE-1087-length-17704-cov-8.967307_pt1 | contig 17704 bp, 18 predicted proteins | sample MGYA00380169_ERZ1026878 | MGnify/ENA primary metagenome ERZ1026878 (study PRJEB33269, sample SAMEA4719805) | human gut metagenome | biome: human-associated habitat; feature: organic feature; material: feces | place: Cameroon | collected 2013-10 ...
TCCTCTTTCAGAGTCAACCCGTTATTTCAGGATTTTTTCTCTTCAACCGACCGGGTTGTTTGTGAAGTGATTCACATCCGCCGTGTCGATGGAGGCGCATTATAGGGAGTTATCCGCAGGCCGCAACCGCTAAATGACAGAAAGATGACTGACTGCTGCATTCCACAGCAAAACCCCGCCTTATACCTTCTTACACACAGACTTATCCACAATGATACGAAAAAGTGAAAATGTGCGAGCGTTGCGCAAACGTTTTCGTTAAAATGCTCGCGCTTCACAAGGATGCCTCGTCAGGTGTGTTAGATGAGTTTTTCACAGGAAAATTCATCTAACGCTCTCTGTAATCGTGAAATCCAGGGGATTTACCATGCAACAACGTCGTCCAGTCCGCCGCGCTCTGCTCAGTGTTTCTGATAAAGCCGGTATCGTCGAATTCGCTCAGGCACTTTCTGCACGCGGTGTGGAGCTGCTTTCTACAGGCGGTACCGCTCGCCTGTTAGCAGATAAAGGTCTGCCGGTAACCGAAGTGTCCGATTACACCGGTTTCCCGGAAATGATGGATGGACGCGTCAAAACCCTGCACCCAAAAGTCCACGGCGGTATTCTTGGCCGTCGCGGTCAGGACGACGCCATTATGGAACAGCATGAGATCGCGCCAATCGACATGGTTGTCGTTAACCTCTATCCGTTCGCCCAGACCGTTGCCCGTGAAGGCTGCTCTCTGGAAGATGCCGTAGAAAATATTGATATCGGCGGCCCGACCATGGTGCGCTCCGCGGCCAAGAACCATAAAGATGTCGCCATCGTCGTAAAGAGCAGCGATTACGAAGCCATTATTAATGAGATGGACGCCAACGAAGGGTCACTGACCCTGGAAACGCGTTTCGACCTCGCCATCAAAGCCTTCGAACACACCGCCGCGTACGACAGCATGATTGCCAACTACTTCGGTAGCCTGGTACCGGCTTACCACGGTGAAAGTAAAGAGCCTTCCGGTCGCTTCCCACGCACCCTGAACCTGAACTTCATCAAGAAGCAGGATATGCGTTACGGTGAGAACAGCCACCAGCAGGCTGCTTTCTATATAGAAGAAGAGGTAAAAGAAGCCTCTGTTGCGACCGCCCGGCAGGTTCAGGGTAAGGCGCTCTCCTATAACAACATTGCCGATACCGACGCCGCGCTGGAATGCGTGAAAGAATTCAGCGAGCCAGCCTGCGTTATCGTGAAGCACGCGAACCCATGCGGCGTCGCCGTGAGCACCTCCATTCTGGATGCCTATGACCGCGCGTATAAAACCGACCCGACGTCTGCCTTCGGCGGCATTATCGCGTTTAACCGCGAACTGGATGCCGAAACCGCACAGGCCATTATCTCCCGTCAGTTTGTTGAAGTGATCATCGCGCCATCGGCGTCTGAAGAAGCGCTGAAAATCACCGCGGCGAAACAGAACGTGCGTGTCCTGGTTTGCGGTCAGTGGGCGGAACGCGTTCCGGGCCTGGACTTCAAGCGCGTGAACGGCGGCCTGCTGGTACAGGACCGCGATCTGGGTATGGTGACAGAAGCCGACCTGCGCGTGGTGACCAAGCGTCAGCCGACAGAGCAGGAGCTGCGTGACGCGCTGTTCTGCTGGAAAGTGGCGAAGTTCGTCAAATCCAACGCCATTGTTTACGCCAAAGAGAACATGACCATCGGGATAGGCGCAGGCCAGATGAGCCGCGTTTACTCGGCGAAAATCGCGGGTATTAAAGCAGGTGACGAAGGTCTGGAAGTCAAAGGCTCCGCCATGGCTTCTGACGCCTTCTTCCCGTTCCGTGACGGTATCGACGCGGCTGCCGCGGTAGGCATCACCTGCGTGATCCAGCCAGGTGGTTCTATCCGTGACGACGAAGTGATTGCCGCTGCTGACGAACACGGCATTGCGATGATCTTCACCGACATGCGTCACTTCCGCCATTAATTCCCGGAGCAGAAAATGAAAGTATTAGTGATTGGTAACGGCGGACGCGAGCACGCTCTGGCATGGAAAGCAGCCCAGTCTCCGCGGGTGAAAACGGTCTTCGTGGCACCGGGCAACGCCGGTACCGCCCTGGAACCCGCGCTGCAGAACGTGGCTATCGGCGTGACCGACATTCCGGCGCTGTTGAGTTTCGCCCAAAGCGAGAAAATCGACCTGACCATCGTCGGCCCGGAAGCGCCGCTGGTGATTGGCGTGGTGGATGCGTTCCGCGCGGCAGGCCTGAAAATCTTCGGCCCAACGGAAGGTGCTGCCCAGCTGGAGGGCTCCAAAGCTTTCACCAAAGATTTCCTCGCACGTCACAATATCCCGACGGCGGAATACCAGAACTTTACAGAGGTGGAGCCCGCTCTGGCTTACCTGCGTGAAAAAGGCGCACCGATTGTCATTAAGGCCGACGGCCTGGCTGCCGGGAAAGGCGTGATCGTGGCGATGACGCTCGAAGAAGCCGAAGCCGCGGTTCAGGATATGCTGGCAGGCAATGCTTTTGGCAATGCGGGCCACCGCATTGTGATTGAAGAGTTCCTCGACGGCGAAGAGGCGAGCTTTATCGTGATGGTCGACGGCGAGCACGTTCTGCCGATGGCCACCAGCCAGGATCATAAGCGTGTGGGCAATGGCGATACCGGCCCGAATACCGGCGGAATGGGGGCTTACTCCCCTGCTCCGGTGGTCACTGATGAAGTGCACCAGCGCACGATGGATCGCATCATCTGGCCAACTGTAAAAGGGATGGCTGCCGAGGGGAATACGTATACCGGTTTCCTCTATGCGGGCCTGATGATCGACAAACAGGGTAATCCTAAGGTCATCGAATTCAACTGCCGCTTTGGCGATCCGGAAACCCAGCCCATCATGCTGCGCATGAAATCCGACCTGGTAGAACTGTGCCTGGCGGCGTGCGAAGGTAAGCTGGACGAGAAAACGTCCGAGTGGGACGAGCGTGCGTCACTGGGCGTAGTCATTGCTGCGGGTGGATACCCTGGCCACTACAACACCGGTGATGAGATCCACGGCCTGCCGCTGGAAGAGGTTGAAGACGCGAAGGTATTCCACGCCGGAACGAAGCTGGCTGACGATGACCGCGTACTGACCAACGGCGGACGCGTGCTGTGTGCCACCGCGCTGGGCCATACCGTAGCAGAAGCGCAGAAACGCGCCTATGCGCTAATGGCGGATATTCACTGGAACGGTAGCTTTAGCCGCCAGGATATCGGCTATCGCGCGATTGCGCGTGAGCAGGGGGAGTAATTTCCCCTCACCCTAACCCTCTCCCAAAGGGAGAGGGGATCGTTCGTAGGCCGGATAAGCGTTAGCGCCATCCGGCTTAATCCACAGAACTCAGAAACTCTTCTCTGTCGGCTGCCAGGTGCAGAAGTCTTCGTTAGCCACCAGCAGCAGCTGAGAGCCTTCCGGCGCGTCAAGCCACGCCACACTCACTTCCATTGATGAATGCCGCTGACGGCGTTCGATGTGTTCGATGGCCCAGGATTCGAGATCAGGCTTGATGGTCTGCCCTTCGCAGGTTGTCACCGTCCCATCAGTATGCCAGCGCCCCTGGCGCAGCACGACGCGGCCCTGACGCAGCGCATCGCTGGTCTGGCGGATTTGTTCAGCTCGATAACGGTAGAGCGCGATTTGATCGCTGGAAAGCTGCTGTTTTTGACCGCTGACTTCACGCTGCATAAAGCTTAGCTCGCCGTGGTCGTCAAAACGCACTTTCACATGTTCGGGGGTTTTGCTGTAGACGTTCAGTTCAATGAGCGACAGCTCATCGCCCTGCCAGCGATATTCCGCCGTCGACGTATTGCCGTTATGCCACGGGCTAAACGCAGAGAGCAGATGAACTTCACCGCCGGTATCTTTACGCCAGATCCTGACCGCACCCTGGTTATCCGCGTAGCCACTGGCGGTAAACGGTGGCAGAGAGGTATCGTGGCTACAGGCTGACAGCAACAGCATGCCTGCCAGCGCGAGCGTTCCACGCCAGAAAGACAAAAGGGGCGTTGCCGCCCCTTCGCTAAAACTGTTCACTGCCACGCGTCTTACTTAACAGCGTCTTTCAGTGCTTTACCAGAAACAAATGCCGGCACGTTAGCTGCGGCGATTTTGATTTCTTTACCGGTCTGCGGGTTGCGGCCAGTACGCTCAGCGCGGTGGTTCACTTTGAAGGTACCGAAACCAACCAGTTGAACAGCATCACCTTCTTTCAGAGACTCAGTAATAGCAGCCAGGGTAGATTCCAGAGCAGCTTTAGCCTGCACTTTAGACAGATCAGCCTTGTCCGCAATTACATCAATCAGTTGAGTCTTGTTCATAAGTTATCCTTTCAATGTGTTTATCGCTTGCTAAGCATCGAGTGCGACGAAAATGCCAAAAAAGCACTCTCCTGCATACACGCACCGATAGCCACTTTTTTTCGCCCCCCAAATGTAGACCAGACAAGGGTCGAAAGGGAAGAGTCGAGGAGCGACAAAACGGGCGTTATCTCAAGTTTTCTTATCTCATTGGTTAAAAATTATACCAATATTGCTCTCGCCGGCCTCACGTAAGTCTGCGCGCAGCCCTTTTATCAGCTCAATATCGCGTTCTTCACACTCTGCCAGCAGGCGGAAAATTTCCCACTGAATGTCCCATTCTTGCTCTACGGCCGGGTTTGCACGCAGCTCTTCGTCGGTCATTTCACGACCTTCCTGGGTCATTTCCAGCATCGCCACGGTGGTGATAGACGCTTTACTGACTTCGATAGCATGCTCCAGCGTTTCGCCGCTCAGACGGGAGTGAAGCAGTTCGCTTAACGCCACGCAGGCATCAATCGCCGGGTAGACGCCATACAGGTCAAAATCATCCGCAACCGGAATCGCCTCTTCCAGCTTTTCCAGCTGAGAGTCGAAATTCACCTTCGCGTCTTTCACCGTCAGCGTTTCCCAGATCAGGTCCAGAATGCGACGATAAATATGCCCATCGCCAAAGCCCGTCTCCTTGCAAAACGCGGCATAGTTGGGATACATGCGCTCGCACAGGCAAGCCATAAAGGTGACGTGCTGCCAGCTTTCCAGCTTTTCCAGGCGCAGGTGAATCGGGTTTTGTAGCATGATGATCTCTCGAATCGAAAATTAGGCGCAGTTTACCTGAATCATCGCTGAATTTCCTGCCAACGAACAAAAGCTGGACGCGAAGAGGCCACGGCGTCTGCCCAGCGCGTGGGTTCCGGTAAACGGTAGCCCTTCATACAGCGCTGCACCCACGCCAGAGCGCTGTCCATACTTACCCGATGCCCGGTGGCGATAAACAGTGGGTTACAGCGGGCTTTACTGCGCCAGACCCATGCCAGCTGCTCCCCTTTATGGATAAGCGGCGCCAGCGCGCCCGGCTCAGCGGAAAGGGGTTCAAACGCGCCGCAGAGACGTTTCTTGGCGACGCCAATGGTCGGCACATCCACCAGCAGCCCAAAGTGGCTGGCAACGCCTAAACGGCGCGGGTGTGAGATACCGTGTCCATCGACAAACAGCAGGTCGGGTTTTTGCGAAAGTTGCTCCCACGCGGCCAGCAGCGCGGGATATTCACGAAAGGAGAGAAAGCCGGGAATGTAGGGCATGGTGGTGGCGATACGCGCCACCTTGTATTCCACCAGCTCAAGCGAAGGGTATTTCAGGACCACCATCGCCGCTCGCGTCACTTCACCGCCCTGCTCGAACCCAACGTCGGCTCCGCCAATGTACTGAGGAGGATCCTTATCCAGCCGATCCTCACGGATCACTGATGAAGCCAGTTCGATTTGCTGAGCGCGTAGCGACGCGAGATCCATAACCACTCCTTACTGGTGATAATGGGCAGAAAGCCGATGCACCGCCTCCACAAATACGCCAGCGTGCTCTGGCGGCACATCCTGATGAATACCATGGCCAAGGTTAAAGACGTGTCCTTCACCCTTGCCGAAACCAGACAGTATAGTCGACACTTCTTCCTCAATGCGGGCAGGCGGCGCATAGAGCATGGAAGGATCCATATTGCCCTGCAGCGCCACTTTGTCGCCCACGCGGCGGCGGGCATCAGCGATATCGGTGGTCCAGTCAAGACCCAGCGCGTCACAGCCGGTTGCCGCCATGGCTTCCAGCCACTGACCGCCACCTTTGGTGAACAGCGTCACCGGCACGCGGCGGCCTTCGTTTTCACGCAACAGGCCATCGACGATTTTGTGCATATAGTACAGCGAGAACTGCTGATAATCGCGGCCGGTCAGCACGCCACCCCAGGTGTCGAAAATCATGACCGACTGCGCACCCGCTTTAATCTGCGCGTTGAGGTAGAGCGTGACGCTCTTCGCCAGCTTGTCGAGAAGCGCATGCAGGGCCAGCGGCTCGGCGTACATCATCTTTTTAATCTGGGTGAAGGCTTTGCTGCTGCCCCCTTCAACCATATAGGTCGCCAGCGTCCATGGGCTGCCGGAAAAACCAATCAGCGGCACTTCGCCTTTCAGCTCGCGGCGAATGGTGCGCACAGCGTTCATCACATACCCCAGTTCTCCTTCCGGATCGGGGATCGGCAGCCTATCGACATCCGCTTTGCTTTTAATCGGGGAGGTAAAACGCGGGCCCTCACCGGTTTCGAAATAGAGCCCAAGGCCCATCGCGTCCGGAATGGTCAGAATGTCCGAAAAGAGAATGGCGGCATCCAGCGGGAAGCGACGCAGCGGCTGGAGCGTCACTTCGCAGGCCAGCTCGGCGTTTTTGCACAGCGACATAAAATCACCCGCCTGCGCGCGCGTGGCTTTGTACTCTGGCAAATAGCGTCCCGCCTGGCGCATCATCCATACCGGGGTGACATCAACGGGCTGGCGCAGCAGCGCACGCAGATAACGATCGTTCTTCAGTTCGGTCATTTTTGCAGTTCCTTAAGCGTCATGGCCCCAGTGTAACACTACTCATACTCGGCCCGACACATCGCCACGGTATCTTCTATCAGCCGACGCGCCACGGTGCCCGGTGGGGGAAGGAGCGGTAAATCGTCATAGCGATACCAGTTCGCTTCCAGCAGCTCTTTCTGATCGATAACGATCTCGCCGCTGTCGTATTCGGCCATAAAGGCCGTCATCAGCGACTGCGGGAAGGGCCAGGGCTGGGAGGTCACGTAGCGCAGGTTTTTCACTTTAATCCCACTCTCCTCCATCACCTCGCGCGCCACCGCCTGCTCCAGCGTTTCACCCACCTCAACGAAACCAGCCAGCACGGTGTGAATGCCGTTGCGATGACGGGTATGCTGGGCCAGCAAAATAGAATCCTCCCGGCGGATAGCGACGATAATGCACGGCGCAATTTGTGGGTAGTAGCGTTCGCGGCAGTGGCTGCAGAGCATCGCCCACTCGGTTTTGCTCGGGTGCATGGTGTGACCGCAGTAGCCGCAGTATTTATGCGAGCGGTAAAACTCCGCCAGCTGTACACCGCGCCCCGCCAGCTGGAACAGGCCCACGTCCAGATCCAACACCTGTCGAACCGATCCCATCTCCTGACGGCGGGGTTGTTGGATCAACCACACCGCATCTCCCTGCCATTCGCCGATCTTCAGCGCCGGCTGGCCCACAAGATCGAACCTCTCTGCTGCGCCATAAGGGATCTCCCCGTCAGGAAGCCATAATTTTTGTTCGTGACTGACGATCCACCAACCGAGATCTGATTTTTCAATAATACGATCCATATCTATTGCACTACCTTCGCTTCACTGACATGTTGTTAGCATTGTGGTTACATTCTGGATGAGCAGATTCAATCCTACACTTTGCGGAGTCGACCATGTTAAACCAGCTGGAAAGCCTGACTGAGCGCGTTAGAGGAAGTAACAAACTGGTGGATCGCTGGCTACATGTGCGCAAGCATCTACTCGTGGCTTATTACAATCTGGTCGGTATTAAGCCTGGCAAAGAATCGTTTATGCGGTTGAATGAAAAAGCGCTGGATGATTTTTGTCAGAGCCTGGTCGACTATCTTTCCGACGGCCATTTCAATATTTATGAACGTATTATCCGCGAAATGGAAGGGACAACACCGTATTTAGCGGCCAGCAAGCTCTATCCGCTGCTGGAAGCCAACACCCAACAGATCATGGATTACTACGATTCCACGCTTGAGAACGCCATCGATCACGATAACTATCTTGAGTTCCAGCAGGCGCTTTCCGACCTTGGCGAAGCGCTGGAAGAGCGATTCACGCTGGAAGATAAGCTGATTAGCCTCGTCCTGGATGCCAGCCCCGAAGATAACATCGTGCGCCCTGCTTGAGTTCTTAATCGTTAACGAGTAATTTACAACCATTCGCCCCTCTCACGAGGGGGATTTTTCTTGTCGGAGTGCCCAGAGCGAAAGCCGGGCTGAGACCGTTAATTCGGGATCCGCGGAACCTGATCAGGTTAATACCTGCGAAGGGAACAAGAGTCACACTGCTGTTGTATCGCCCACCGGGCGATCCTCTCTTGCTTCATCCGTCGTCTGACAAGCCATGTCCTTCACTTTTGGAATGAGCTATGTCTACTGCAAAACTGACCCGCCGCGAACAGCGCGCACAGGCCCAACACTTTATTGATACCCTGGAAGGCACTGCTTTCCCGAACTCAAAACGCATCTACATTTCCGGCTCCCGGGCCGATATCCGCGTCCCGATGCGTGAAATCCAGCTTAGCCCGACGCTTATCGGCGGCAGCAAAGATAACCCACAGTATGAAGACAACGAAGCCGTGCCGGTGTATGACACCTCCGGCCCGTACGGCGATCCTGCTGTTGCCATTAACGTGCAGCAGGGTCTGGCGAAACTGCGCCAGCCATGGATTGACGAACGTAATGACTGCGAAGCGCTATCTGATCGCAGTTCGGCTTACACCAAAGCGCGTCTGGCCGACGACGGTCTTGATGAGCTGCGCTTCGCCGGACTGCTGACGCCGAAACGGGCGAAAGCGGGCAAACGTGTGACCCAGTTGCACTATGCGCGCCAGGGTATCGTCACGCCGGAGATGGAGTTTATCGCTATCCGTGAAAATATGGGGCGCGAGCGCATCCGCAGCGAAGTGCTCCGCCATCAGCATCCGGGCGAAGGCTTTGGCGCTCGCCTGCCGGAGAACATCACGCCGGAGTTTGTGCGTGATGAGGTGGCCGCAGGCCGTGCGATTATCCCCGCCAACATCAACCACCCGGAATCTGAGCCGATGATTATCGGCCGCAATTTCCTGGTGAAGGTTAACGCCAATATCGGTAACTCGGCCGTTACCTCTTCCATCGAAGAAGAGGTGGAAAAGCTCGTCTGGTCAACGCGCTGGGGTGCGGACACGGTCATGGATCTCTCAACCGGGCGCTATATTCACGAAACCCGCGAGTGGATCCTGCGTAACAGCCCGGTCCCTATCGGAACGGTGCCCGTCTACCAGGCCCTGGAGAAGGTCAACGGCATTGCCGAAGACCTCACCTGGGAAGCCTTCCGCGACACGCTGCTGGAGCAGGCTGAACAGGGCGTAGACTACTTCACCATTCACGCGGGCGTACTGCTGCGCTACGTGCCGATGACGGCGAAACGTCTGACCGGTATTGTCTCACGCGGCGGCTCCATCATGGCCAAATGGTGCCTGTCGCACCATAAAGAGAACTTCCTCTACGAACACTTCCGCGAGATCTGCGAAATCTGCGCCGCGTACGATGTCTCCCTGTCGCTGGGGGATGGCCTGCGTCCGGGCTCTATTCGCGACGCCAACGACGAAGCGCAGTTTGCCGAGCTGCATACCCTGGGCGAGCTGACCAAAATCGCCTGGGAGTATGACGTGCAGGTGATGATTGAAGGCCCGGGACATGTGCCGATGCAGATGATCCGCCGCAACATGACCGAAGAGCTGGAGCACTGCCACGAAGCGCCATTCTATACCCTGGGGCCGTTGACCACCGATATTGCGCCAGGCTATGACCACTTCACCTCCGGGATTGGGGCGGCGATGATCGGCTGGTTCGGCTGCGCCATGCTCTGCTATGTGACGCCGAAAGAGCACCTCGGTCTGCCTAACAAAGAGGACGTGAAGCAGGGGCTGATTACCTACAAAATCGCCGCCCACGCTGCGGACCTGGCGAAAGGCCATCCCGGCGCGCAAATCCGCGATAACGCCATGTCGAAGGCACGCTTTGAATTCCGCTGGGAAGATCAGTTCAACCTGGCGCTGGACCCGTTCACCGCCCGCGCCTATCACGACGAGACCCTGCCGCAGGAATCGGGCAAAGTCGCGCACTTCTGCTCCATGTGCGGGCCGAAATTCTGTTCGATGAAAATCAGCCAGGAGGTACGCGACTACGCCGCCACGCAAACCATTGAAGTGGGCATGGCGGACATGTCTGAAACCTTCCGCGCCAAAGGCGGCGAAATCTACCTCAAAAAAGAGGAGGCGTAATGTATCAGCCCGATTTTCCGCCCGTCCTCTACCGTTTAGGTCTCTATCCGGTGGTGGACAGCGTGGCGTGGATCAAACGTCTGCTGGAGGCAGGCGTTCGCACGATCCAGTTGCGCATCAAGGATAAACACGATGACGAGGTGGAGGCGGATGTGGTCGCCGCCATTGCGCTGGGGCGTCAGTATCACGCCCGTCTGTTTATCAACGACTACTGGCGACTGGCCGTTAAGCACCAGGCTTACGGCGTGCATCTGGGTCAGGAGGATCTGGAAACAACGGACCTGAGCGCTATTCGGGACGCCGGATTACGGCTGGGGGTGTCAACGCACGACGACATGGAGATCGACGTGGCGCTGACGGCTCGCCCCTCCTATATCGCACTCGGTCACGTCTTTCCGACGCAAACCAAACAGATGCCCTCCGCACCGCAGGGGCTGACGCAGCTGGCGGGTCACGTCAAACGCCTTGCCGATTATCCTACCGTTGCCATCGGCGGCATTAGCCTTGAACGGGCGCCGGCGGTGCTGGAGACGGGCGTTGGCAGTATTGCCGTCGTCAGCGCCATTACTCAGGCCGCAAACTGGCAGGTCGCCACCGAACAGCTGTTACAGCTGGCAGGAGCAGGTGATGAATGATCGTGATTTTATGCGCTACAGCCGCCAGATCCTGCTGGAGGATATTGCCATCGACGGGCAGCAAAAACTGCTCGCCAGCCGGGCGCTGATTGTTGGTCTGGGGGGATTAGGCGCACCTGCCGCGCTCTATCTGGCAGGCGCCGGCGTGGGCACGCTGGTGCTGGCCGATGACGACGACGTGCATCTCAGTAACCTGCAGCGCCAAATCCTTTTTACCACGGAGGATGTCAACCAGCCCAAAGCGCGTATTACCCGCCAGCGGCTTAATCAATTGAACCCGGATATTACGCTTATTGCGCGCCAGGAGCGGCTCAGCGGCGAACATTTGCAGCGTGAAGTCGCCCTTGCTGATGTGGTGCTGGACTGTACCGACAATATGGCGACGCGCCAGGCGATCAACGCCGCCTGCGTGGCCACGCATACCCCCCTCGTCACCGCCAGTGCGGTGGGGTTCGGCGGCCAGATGATGGTCCTGACGCCACCGTGGGCACAGGGCTGCTATCGCTGCCTGTGGCCGGATGATGCCGAACCGGAACGCAACTGCCGCACGGCAGGCATTCTTGGTCCGGTGGTCGGCGTAATGGGCACCATGCAGGCGCTGGAAGCCATCAAGTTACTCAGCGGCATGGAGACGGAACGCAATACCCTGCGGCTGTTTGATGCCCGTTCCAGCGGCTGGCGCCACCTGGCGCTGCACCGTGACAGCCGCTGCCCGGTATGCGGAGGCCACGATGCGCATTCTGTTTAACGATGAGCCGATGAAATGCGATGACGGCCTCACCGTTGCCGTCCTGCTCGACAAGCTGCGCCAGCTCAGGCCGGGAACGGCGCTGGCACTCAATCAACAGATCCTACCGCGCGAGCAGTGGGAACATCAGCAGGTCAATGAGGGCGACCAGATCCTGCTGTTTCAGGTTATCGCAGGGGGCTGAGATGTTACGTATTGCTGATAAAATTTTTGATTCGCATCTGTTTACCGGAACCGGGAAATTCGCCTCGCCGCAGCTGATGGTGGACGCCATTCGGGAAAGCGGCAGCCAGCTGGTGACGCTGGCGCTCAAGCGCGTGGATCTGCGCCACCACAGCGACGCCATTCTGGCTCCCTTACTGGAAGCGGGCGTCACGCTGCTGCCCAACACCTCCGGTGCGAAAACCGCCGAGGAGGCGATTTTTGCGGCTCAGCTGGCCCGTGAAGCGCTGGGCACACGCTGGCTCAAGCTGGAAATTCACCCGGACGCGCGCTGGCTGCTGCCCGATCCCATCGAAACGCTGAAAGCGGCTGAAAAGCTGGTGCAGCAAGGCTTTACTGTTCTGCCTTACTGCGGGGCCGATCCCGTGCTGTGTAAACGGCTGGAAGAGGTCGGCTGCGCCGCCGTCATGCCGCTGGGCGCGCCTATCGGCTCCAATCAGGGGCTGGAAACCCGCGCGATGCTGGAAATCATCATCGAACAGGCCACCGTGCCGGTGGTGGTAGATGCTGGCATTGGCGTACCCAGCCACGCCGCGCAGGCGCTGGAGATGGGTGCCGATGCGGTACTGGTGAACACCGCCATCGCGGTTGCCGACGATCCGGTCACGATGGCCCGCGCGTTCCGCATGGCTGTCGAAGCCGGCTTGCTGGCAAGAGCATCCGGCCCCGGTTCTCGAAGTTTTCTGGCACAGGCCACCAGCCCGCTGACCGGTTTTCTGGAGGCGATCTCATGAGGACGTTTACCGAGCGCTGGCGGCAGCTTAACTGGGACGACATTGCCCTGCGCATCAACAGCAAAACGGCGGCCGACGTGGAGCGCGCGCTGCAGGCCCGACATCTGACCCGCGAAGATCTGATGGCCCTGCTCTCGCCGGCAGCCAGCGCGTACCTCGAACCGATGGCCCAGCGTGCCCAGCGGCTTACCCGTCAGCGCTTTGGCAACACGGTGAGCTTCTACGTGCCGCTCTATCTTTCGAATCTGTGCGCTAATGACTGTACCTACTGCGGTTTCTCCATGAGCAACCGCATCAAGCGTAAAACGCTCGATGAGGGTGAGATTGCCCGTGAGTGTGCGGCCATCCGTGAAATGGGCTTTGAGCATCTGCTGCTGGTAACGGGCGAACACCAGGGGAAGGTGGGAATGGACTATTTTCGCGAGCACCTTCCCGCTATTCGTCGTCAGTTCGCGTCGTTGCAGATGGAAGTGCAGCCTCTTTCGCAGGAGGAGTACGCGGAGCTCAAAACGCTCGGTCTGGATGGGGTCATGGTCTATCAGGAAACGTACCATGAGGCGACCTATGCCCGGCATCATCTTAAGGGGAAGAAACAGGATTTCATCTTCCGCCTGGAGACCCCGGACAGGCTGGGCCGCGCTGGCATCGACAAAATCGGTCTGGGCGCGCTGATCGGGCTCTCCGACAGCTGGCGGGTGGATTGCTACATGGTGGCGGAACATCTCCTGTGGCTCCAGCAGCACTACTGGCAGAGCCGTTATTCCATCTCTTTCCCCCGGCTGCGACCTTGCGCAGGCGGGATTGAACCGGCGTCGCTTATGGATGAGCGCCAGCTGGTGCAGACCATCTGCGCGTTTCGCCTGCTCGCGCCGGAAGTGGAGTTATCCCTGTCAACGCGTGAATCGCCGGCGTTTCGCGATCGCGTGGTCCCGCTCGCGATCAACAACGTCAGCGCGTTTTCCAAAACGCAACCTGGAGGCTACGCCGACGATCGCCCGGAGCTGGAGCAGTTTGTACCGCATGACGGGCGGCGTCCGGAAGCGGTCGCTGCCGCCCTGAGCGCTCAGGGATTACAACCGGTCTGGAAAGACTGGGACAGCTGGCTGGGAAGAGTCTCACAATAACGTTGCAACGTACCGCAACCCGATAAAAAAGTGTCGAGGCGCTACGGAGAGTCACAACCGGATGATTGCCAGCACTCATCCGGTTTTTTATCGTCGCAGGGTCAGCAACGGATGCTGTCCAGGGCGAAAAGCTTCTTCCTCGTTTCGCCCTGCCTCTGATTAATTGCGCAAAAAGCGCACGCCCGTTTAATAAGCATTTTCTTAATGATCCTTAAGATAAATCATCCCGTCAGTAATCATGTTCCGTATAATTCACCGCTAACCGCAGGACAGCGACTATGCTGAGAGGATATCGGCAGACGAAAAGTATTCACCATCAGGATCGATGTACAACTCATGGCACTTCACAGCAAAAAGCTCTCTTTTACCCGGCCAATCATGCTCAGCTTCGCGGGGATCCTCTGCAGTTTTGCGGTGATCGCGATCGCGGTGACGCTTTCGCAGCGAAAGGATTTTCTTGAGGATTATCACAAGATTAATAGCAATTTTACGCACAACCTGGCGGTGAACTATACCGAATCCATCCTGCGTGAAAATGACTATATCCTTGGCCGTGCCGCGATATACTTCGCGCGCGACGACAGGCTAAACGAGACTCTGAACGTCAACCCGACGCAGGGGCTGCAGATGGTGATGCATTTGCAAAACCTGATGCCGACCGTCTCCTCCATTTCGCTTGCCGACACGCAGGGGCATTATCTGCGCGCACCGGAAGTACTTCCCACGGAGAAGAGTAAAACCTTCGATCCCCGGACGCGCCCGTGGTTTATCGCCCAGGCGGAAGCCAGTATCTTCAGCCACTATACACGCCCCTACATGGACTACTTCACCGGCCATCCGACAGTAACCCTCTATAAACCGTTGATTTCACCGGAAGGAAGACTAAAGGGAACGATCGCGTTTCATCTCGATTTGACCTCTATGGGCTATACGCTGCGTCAGATGGTGGCGCCCGTGCAGGGAGAATTCTTCGTCGTCGAACGTGACGGTGCCGTCGTGCTTCACCCTGATACCGGCGCGCTTTTCAAAAAATACGTAAGCGAAGCGCTGATGGACAAAATGACCAGCGGCGAAGGCCACCTGTACGACAAGAAAAGCAATGCCTGGTATTACTACTACTCCTTTACTAACCCGGACTGGTTTGTCATCTACCGGGTATCAGGTGATACGCTCACCGATATTACCCGTCACGAAACGACGATTGTTGGCTGGGGATTCGCGCTGGCGGCCATCATTATCATTCTCTTTGGCTTATACCTCCGACACGCCTCGCGTAGCGTGCTGATGCACATTATCAATGCCATCAAAACCGGCGATGTCAGCGAGGCACCGCGTCTTGAAGCCATGCTGAGCCACACGATCCAGTCGAATAAAGAGCGCGAGATGGCCTATGTGCGCCAGGCGACTCACGATGCGCTGACGGGCTGTAAAAACCGCCGCGCATTCGACAGCGATGTCGCGGAATTGCTGAATGCCCAGCAGCCGTTTGCGATGGCGCTGGTGGATATCGATAACTTTAAGTCGATTAACGACACCCTGGGCCACCTGACCGGTGATATTGTCCTGCGCAACGTAGCCCGTGAAGGGATCCAGATTATGCAGCCGCACCACGTCCCGGTTTACCGCTACGGTGGAGAGGAGTTCGCGGTGGTCTTCCAGGCCGGGCAGATCGCGGACGCCTTCTCCTTACTGGAGGCATGGCGTACCGCGGTTGAAAAGCGCGTCTGGCGGGAGGAAAACCTGCGGGTCACGTTCAGCGGTGGTCTTGGGGAGTGGCATTTCGAACCGCTGGAGCAATTTGTAGAAAGTGTGGATAACGCTCTCTACAGTGCGAAGCGGCAGGGGAAAAACCGCATTCTTCGCACCTCCGTCGGCTAATTTTCGCGATGCCTGGCAAAATTGTAACCGGTTTCAGAAAAATGCTGATTTCTTTGTGATGCCTGACACACAATCGCGGTAAAGCGGTTGTTGAAGCGTTCTGCACGGGATAATTATCAATAAACACATGTAGATCGAGGCTGATTATGAAGAACATCGTTTTATGCTGTGCAGCGGGAATGTCAACCAGCATGCTGGTTCAACGTATGAAAGACGCCGCGCAGAAAAAAGGAGTAGAAGTCACCATTAAAGCCGTTCCGGTTGCGGAGTTTAAAGACAACATCGCGACGGCCGACATCGTTCTGCTGGGGCCCCAGGTGAAATACGAGCAGGCGAAACTCCAGGCGCAGGCCGACCCTCTGGGTAAAAAGGTCGCGGTGATCGACATGATGGATTACGGCATGATGAAAGGTGATGCCGTACTGGAAAAAGCGCTCAAACTTCTGGAGTGAACCATGGAAGATTTAGAAACAACGATCATGGAACTGCTGGTCAATGCGGGTGCGGCACGCAGTGCTGCCCTCACGGCGTTGCAGATGGCGCGTAAAGGTGACTTTACCGAAGCCGAGAAAGCGATGGAAGAGTCGCGGGAATATGTGAAGCATGCGCACACGATCCAGACGCAGCTTATCGGTCTTGATGAAGGCAGCGGAAAACTGCCGGTAAACCTGATCACTGTCCACTCCCAGGATCACCTGATGAACGCGATGGTCATACAGGATCTGGCGGGCGATATGATTGAGCTGTATCGACGGATCCCGTTAGTAAACTGAAAGAGTGCAGATATAAAAAAACCCGCCGAAGCGGGTTTTTTATTAGCGACTCAACGATTACTCGTTGTCGGAACCACCCAGACCTGCGTTCAGCAGTTCTGCCAGGCTCGCGGATGCATCTTCAGCAGTAACCTGCGGTGCAGCTGGCAGTTCGCCTGCAGCACGACGACGCATACGATCCTGATGGTACGCATAACCGGTACCAGCCGGGATCAGACGACCCACGATGACGTTCTCTTTCAGACCGCGCAGTTCATCACGTTTACCTGCAACAGCGGCTTCGGTCAGGACACGAGTAGTTTCCTGGAACGATGCTGCAGAGATGAAGGACTCGGTTGCCAGAGACGCTTTGGTGATACCCAGCAGATCGCGCGAGAAGGTCGCACCGATTTTGCCGTTCGCTTCCAGTTCGCGGTTAGCGATCTTGACGCGTGAGTATTCAACCTGCTCGCCTTCGAGGAACTCGGAGCTACCCGCGTTTTCGATGGTTGCTTTACGCAGCATCTGACGAACGATAACTTCGATGTGTTTATCGTTAATCTTAACGCCCTGCAGGCGGTATACGTCCTGTACTTCGTTAACGATGTAACGCGTAACAGCATGCACACCACGCAGACGCAGGATGTCGTGCGGCGCTTCTGGACCGTCGGAAACCACGTCACCACGTTCTACACGTTCACCTTCGAACACGTTGAGCTGACGCCACTTAGGAATCATCTCTTCGTATGGCTCGCTACCGTCTACCGGGGTGATAACCAGACGGCGTTTACCTTTGGTCTCTTTACCGAAGGAGATGATACCGCTGATTTCAGCCAGGATTGCCGGCTCTTTCGGACGACGTGCTTCGAACAGGTCCGCAACGCGTGGCAGACCACCGGTGATGTCCTTGGTACCGCCGGATTCCTGAGGAATACGCGCCAGGGTGTCACCAGAGCTGATCTGTACGCCATCTTCCAGCTGTACAATCGCTTTACCCGGCAGGAAGTACTGCGCAGGCATATCGGTACCTGGGATCAGAACGTCATTACCCTGAGCATCAACGATTTTCAGCGCAGGACGCAGATCTTTACCGCCGGTAGTACGTTCAGCAGAATCCAGAACCACCAGAGAAGACAGACCGGTCAGCTCGTCGGTCTGACGAGTAATGGTCTGGCCGTCGATCA
>ERZ1026878.1092-NODE-1092-length-17598-cov-5.117141_pt1 | contig 17598 bp, 28 predicted proteins | sample MGYA00380169_ERZ1026878 | MGnify/ENA primary metagenome ERZ1026878 (study PRJEB33269, sample SAMEA4719805) | human gut metagenome | biome: human-associated habitat; feature: organic feature; material: feces | place: Cameroon | collected 2013-10 ...
GAGTAGATCGTCGGCAGCGTCAGATGTGTATAAGAGACAGGCTACAGTTGTGTATTACAATATACGCAAGCGGAAGGTATGGTCAAACTATTGCTTTAGCCAAGAAATTATGGGTGACATTATAAAGTTTATTACTATAAGCTCACCGTTAGACAGAGGGTCTCGTAAAGCCAAGGCTTTAGATATTGATTTAAATGAAAATTACCGTGGCAGAGTCATGATAAATCAATCATTTAAAGGCATGACTATTACAATCCGTGTTTTACCGAACGTAGCATTCTCTACTGACATAACAGAGTTAAATTTGACAAAAGAAGCTGAAGAGTGGATGTTGGATAATATTCTTGATATGGAGAAGGGGCTTCGTTTGATTGTGGGCGAGACAATGTCCGGGAAAAATACAGATGCTTTGTCCTTGCTACAGCGATTAGTAGAGACAGACAGGTATAAGATAGTGTCCGTAGAAATACCAGTGGAACAAGAATTGCCTGGTGTTGAACAAATTAATTGTGATACGCCAGATGATTACTCAAACAACATAAAATCTTTAATCAGAGTGAATCCAGACTTTGTTTACATTACAGAAATGCAGGATGCTACTGCATTAGATACTATTAAGATAACTAACACAGGTAAATGTGTTTTATCGACAGTACATGCAAACTCTGTTGGGGACACTATCGTGAGACTGATGGATATGACAGGGATGCCACAGGATAGAATTATACAAACTTTGCACTCTGTAGTGTATCAGGAACTTGTAAGAGATGACTCTAAGGATTTTGTATATCCGAGATGTCGCTATGTTCGTTTCACGCCTGAGTTGAAATACCAGCTTTATGGGAAACCACTAGGTGTGATGTTAAAGATTATCCAGGATTATGAGGAGGGGGATGTATGGACATCTATTCAGCATTTGGCACAATAGACAGATCTGTATTACAGGTTGTCAGGTCGTTAATTTCATTGGAGCCAGTAAAAGAGGAAGAGCAAGTAGATATGATCCGTGTTACCGAAAGTCCTCTTGTCCTTACAAAAGACATTATGGTGGCAGGAAAAGTTGTGACAGCACACAACCTGCACCAGTATAAGAACAATTTCTATAAGTTAAAAGTGACTGAGAATATTGAATGTCTGCTTGATGATTTATTAGAAATTGATGAGTAATGGAGGTTGTATGTTAGAATTTGTTGCAATTGACTCACATAACCAGGTAGTGAACTTTACTCTTGAAGACTGCCCGGTCTTTCTAAATGAACGTCAGGTGATTTTAGCAAAGACCGAAGGGTCTAACCTGATATATGCACACACAATAGTTAGACGTGATAAAACTGAGCGTGTAATGGAAGGAGATAAAGTTTTTATAGATAACCAGTTTGCAGGTATCGTTATCTATAATCAGGGGTTCTGCTTGCAAAAAAGTGATGGTACTTTAGAAAAATTTAAGAGATCCAGACATATATCAGTAAGAGTTGGTAATTACTCTTCGATGCAAGAAGCTGTGCAAAGTTCAAATAGGCAGCCTATTATGTTTCGTTACAAAGAACGGACTTTCTCTATGAAAGCCCTGTTGTGTTATAACAATGGTTTCGTAGTTGTCCATACATCAAATGACCACTATAAGAAAGTGTTGGCAAGTGATATCAGCTTAATGACAGGTGTAGGCAAATACTGTTTTGGCGATTTGACGGATGAGGGTGGCAGAATAGTCCTAAATCACTTACAGCCATGTGTTATGCTCAACAATAAAATTACAGAAATCAGCGAAGTAAATTAGGAGGAAAGAAGAAATGAGAAATGAGATTCGTGGTATTGCGGTCGATAATGGTGGTAGTGAAGTAAGAGTGATGGATGGTATGAATCCTGTATTAGAAGACATGATCAAGCTGAAGAATGATTTTGTCTCTATCAAGGAAAAGGATTTCAGGGTAAAAGAGGTTGCTGAGCCTGCAAAGCTTTGTAGAGTATTGGAAGCGCCTAATCCTGATTTCATGGGAATCTTTGCACAGGGTTTGACAGGTAAAGCATATGAAGGTCAGGTTGTGGCTATCTCTAGTCAGAAAGAAAAGACTGCTGACCCAAATTATTATAAGCAGTTTATATTTGCAGTGGCACAAGATGCACTGAAAGCTTGGATTCAGTCAGGTGGTTACTCTATGTATTCTAACGGTAACTCTGAATCACAGCAGCACCCGGACATTGCTGATTCATATGACTATTGCATTGTAGCTTGCATCCCTATTCAGGAGTTCAGTGGTGCAAAAGATTGCGCAGGATTATTAAAAAATACATTGCAGGGTCATTATGTTGTGGAGTTCCCGTTACTGGATAAGAGACCTGTGATCTCTTTCAATATTAAAGCTGAGTTTATGGGCGCAGCACCTGAAGGTGGTATAGCTGTTAAGGCTTTGAAAGATCAGTTAGAGGAAGATGATATTTCCCTGTTGATAGACATGGGTTGTGTTACAACGGATATCGCGTTATTCCAAGGTACACATCTCTTAGGTAGAGTGTCGTCTGTTAAATTCGCTAGTAGCACGTTAGTTGCGAATATTCGTGCTGTATTGGCAGATGAAGGTTATTTCGTGTCAGAAGCACAGGCTGAAAATGTATTGATCACAAAGCGTGTTAAGGATGGTCATGAGTCTGTAGATGTTTCTGCTATTGTAGAGGAACAGAGCCGTAATTTTGTTCGTAATTACTTACAGAACGAAATAATTGGTATCCTTAATGCAAACCATGTTAATGCAAGACAGGTCCAGAACTTTGTACCAATAGGTGCTTCCTTTAATAATCCGGAAAGTAATGCACTTATTTCAGAGATTATTGCTTGTGCTAATCTGCAGAAAGCAAAGCTCTGTATTCTTGCTGACGATTTGCGTTATGTGAATATCCAGCAGGCTAGTCGTTTTGTCAAGAAGTTTGTCAAGAAAGCAAAGGCGTGAGGTTAAGTGCAGGTTTTGATAGATATTCCACGATCGCTATCAAAGTATATTGAGTACGTACCAGAGGAAGACCTACCTGCTGTAATTTTGCAGGCACTTGAAGACAAGATTAAATCAAATGGTCTTGCGATATCAGATACTACTCAAGACAAGTTAGATAGTATTCTGTCTATATTAGGTGATATAAAGAGTGGTGCTCCTGTAGTTGTGCAGGAGCATTATTCTTTACCTCAAAGTACAAAAGCAGATGAGGTACCTGTTATAGAAGAGAAGGTAGTACCTCAAAATATTGTAGAGTTCAAACAAACTTCATTTAGCAGTAATAATGATAATGATGATGACGATGATGATGACGATGATGACTTGTTTGATGATTTAATTAAATAGGAGATTAGTAGTTATGGATATTATACCTCAAATACTGACTGAAGATATGGTTAGTGCAATGACAGACTATCATTTGGAGTTACTAACAAAATGTACGACAGATAGGGTCATGGATTTTGTATTGAGATATTTAGAAAGCCCAGATGCAGATCCTACCATTAAGCAACGGCTTAGCATTGCTTATGATTATATCATAAAGCGTAATGAATACCTTAACTCTGAAGAGACGAAGCAGAAAAGTGAGCTTTTGCAAAATACTACCTATAACTCAGTATCAGTTGCATTGACAGTCAAGCAGCTTCGGGATATTCAAGAAGCAATAGATTATATAACAAAAAGCGAATATGCAGTTCCGTATATATCGACTGTAGGTAGTTCTGAGCTTGCTGATTTACGTCAGGAATTGAAAGAATATGTTAAAGATAACGGTAACTATCAACTGAAAGTGTTGTTGAACAATCTGCAAAAGTATGGCGATTTATTCAGGGATGGCAGAGATTCTCAGAATAAGGGGACAGTTGTGAAGAAAGTTGTTCGTAACATGACAACGTATGAAATCATATCAAGAGGTATTGATTTTATTATTGGCATAAAAGAAAGCGGCAAAACTTATCAGTCTTGGAGGTTTTTATAATGAATTTACATTTGTTTGATACATCCGAGTATATTTACAGTGGATCTAGGAATATGTGGATTCTGCGTGGTGGCATGCAGACTGATTCAGGTTATGTTGATGCATCGCTGCCATGTGGGAGTTTGGCGTATGTTCTAAACACGTTTGTAGAGTGGGGAGGAGAGAATGAAGTTCTTGTTCATTGCATAGACAGTCCACCCACCTACAAAAGAGCTTTACATGAGAAATACTTTTCTGGAGGGTACAAAGGTAACAGATCTACACCAACACGTGAGATTACTGTTCAGAAAAAGATGGTACCAGAGATGCTTGAAATGATTGGTGCTAATACTGTGACAGCTCCTGGCTATGAAGCTGATGATATTATTGCATCTATTGTTAAGTATTATCATGATGATTTTGAAAAGATATATATTCATGCTGCTGATAGTGACTTGTTCTACCTTGTTGATGAAAAGGTTGAAATATTGCCGCTAGCAGGTGGGTTCGATTCTTTGCAAAAAAATTATTCAAACAACAAAAAAATTTCACCAGGCAGACATATATATTTGGAGAATTGGAAAAGTGTTGTAAGAAAAGGAAAAACTTGTCCTAGAAATGTTTTAACACTTTTTAAAATTTTAGACGGTGAACATGGCGACAACGTACCCGCCATATCTTATGAGATGGGCATTAAGATTGTTGACAGTATTCCGCATTCAGAGTACCCCTTATGTGGAGATAATGAATATCTCAGGGAGAAGATAAAGATTGCTGTAAACAATGATGAAAGGGTAATGGCTGTTACTGATTTGATAATGCCCATTATCCTGCCATTTAAAGATGTTGAAATTTTTGAATCTGATTTGGATATGACAAAATTCATGAATATGGCAGCTCTTTGTAAATGCAAATATGCACATTCGTGGAAATATACAGCCAATGAAGAATGTGAGGCATTTATTAACAAGTATTTGCAAATTTATCTTAATGATTAGGGAGGTGTTAATTTATGAGTCGTATGGATAATCTGAGAAATCGTTCAAAGCTTTCTCAGGAAATTTATGACAAAAAGGTACAGCGTGCTTATTCTGCTGTAAAAGACTATATGAACAGCGAAACGTCTATGCTGACTATTGCAAGACGTGTTGCTGATACAGATTCAGGTGACTCCGCAGATATTGCTAAGTTTTCACAGGAGATTGCTACATGTGTTACAGATGCAGTGCTCGACCCTGTACAGGAATTTAGAGATGTATGTAATCTGCGTGGTTATACTGAAAAAGAGATTGAAAGTATTGTGCAGAATTATTCAAGACTGTTCCAGCTTGCTGTTGATGGGACGCTTGAAGAGAAAACTAAGGCAGTCGCAGAATACTTACAATATAACAGACCTTTGTATGAAGACTTGGAATGCTACAAATAGCAGTTTTGTGCAAGAAAAGTAGATTATTTTAAAAATAATTTATGTATTTTGCCATATTAAAGTGTAAAGGAAATGAGGAAAAGGAAATGCAAAAATACGAAATTATTCCTGATGCACAACATTTGTTATGTATCTTTGCTAAAGACAGCGCAGTGAATGCCTTTCGGTTTCAAGATTGCATTAGCCTATGTATAGCTTATTCCGAATACGTGCAATTTGTAAAGTTCTGTTTGAAAGCAAATTTGCAAGTCCTGCATTTTAAATCTGATGTGTATATGAATGCTTTGACCAAAGAACAGGTATTAAAGCGACTATATCTTTTAGATTTGGCAGATGTTGTATTATTCGAGGTATTTCTTAGTTACCAAGCACAGAAGCCCTGTACAAATATACGCCATTCTTTTGACAGCAATGTTTCATCTATTATTACAATGGATGAGTGCATAGACTTGTTCAATAAGCTTGATGGTAGCTGTAGGCAAAAGGGTTTGAATTTGCTGCAAAAGGAGACACCTACAGATTTTGACTATAACCAATTAGTTGGTAACGCCAAGGTAAATTATTACTATGGTCTTACACTGCTTGCATTATCTTTTAAAACAGATTTAAAAGAGTTTAATATTGGAGGTTAGGATGATGAAAATCACATTCAGCAAATCTACGCTGTCGAGCATGAAAAGTGCATACAAACGCATCTTTGGTTTGACAGATAAGGATTTAGCAGATCCTGAGCATAAAAAGATCATGGAATCAGCTCTTGAATCTGTATGGAAGTATTCTGGTAATTTTGAAGGGGAGCCTGATACTTTAGCAAACAAGCGTAGAGCGCTTACTTCCCCAAGTAAAGGAAACGTTGTGGATTTAGCGGCACATTTCAAGAACATGTACCCAGGCAAATATTCCAAATTATCTAATTGGGATATTATCTACACAATATTTGCAAGAATGAACTCGTCAGAGCAAGATGAGACAGACGAGCCGGTTATGAATGAGGTAGAAGAAACTACAGCCGAGCAGTCTCAGTTAGCAGAGAACGATTCAGATACAAAAAACACTGAGATAACAGTACAAAATGAAAAGGAGATCAAAACCATGAAAAACATCGAGAACGAAAGATCAACAGAACAGCCAAGAATCAATATCGACGCATTACGTAGCGCAGGTGCTCCTGCTAGTGCAAATGTTAAGTCTACTGTAAACATGCAGCAGGCTGCTAGAGACGAAGTGAATGATACACGTGCTAGTCGTCAGGCAAACACTGATGGTAGCACAGTTACAAGAATTATTCTTAGCTCTAGACCACAGAAAGAGCGTCTGGAGAATGGCGAGGCTACAAAGGGTCATCTCGCAAAGGATTCTATTAAGAGGATCAGAGACAAGGTCGTTGAAAATACAGGCTACAATGAGGCTGATGGTACATTCAGTAAGCTTGTGGCTGGTCAGGAAGAAAATGCACATGCTATGCTTGATGCTATTGCAGCTGCAGAGGCTGATCCTGATTATGAATTCGATATTAATCCTTCCAAGTCTGTAGGTTCTATCAAGGGTCTTGAAATTAAGAAGCCGGATGGTACAGTTGAACTTCAGAAGAAAGAGGAAACAATTAACTTCCTTATCAATCAGACTGCTGGTTACATTAAGGCAGTAACAGCTGGTGCGCTTGCAAGAGTTAAAGTAGCTTCTGCATTCCGTACAAGCAAGAAGAAGAAAGCTTCTGAGAAGCTTGTAAATATCAGTGAAGTACAGAGCGTAGGCGAAATCGCTATTCTGCAGTTAGACAACAAGAAGCTGCTGCTTGAGGATGAGAGTGCTCATGCTTACTGGCAGGATATCTTACCTGAAATTGAGGAGCAGTCCGGTTGTAAGTCAGCTCTTTTTGTTAAGTGCATTAAGAAGGGTAAGGATGGTAAGGATGCAACTTACACTTACAGATTACCATTAGTAGCTAGAATGCATAAGCAGGATGTTACTGATGCAGACCTTGACGCTAAGTTCGGTAAGCCAAACAGAGTTGGTAGAACTTTTGATATCACAAACAAGGAAGATATGGCTAAGCATGAGGCAGATTTCATCTCCATGATCGCTTTACTTGCTGAGTCTGGCATTGCTAACAACGATCTGGCTAAAGCTGTAAGATCTACAGCTTCTGCTAACGAAACAGCAGACAATGAGAAGGTTGCTGCAGACTTCCAGTAAAATCAGGTAGGGGTGCTTAACCGGCGCCCCACCAGTATATGTTTTTAGAATTGTGTAAAAGGTAGGATTTTTCCTATGGGTGCAGGGCACCGTATTATACTAGATACGGTGCCCTGTTATAAAGTGGCGTGAGCTGCTATATTGTAAGTTCGCTTGCAATAGCTTATTTACAATATTTATTTCGCTGAAGAAGCAGTCTCACAAAGTACAAATGTACGCACGCCACCCTGGAGACTGCCATATGCAGATCAAGGTCTGCATAGCACAATAATCACTCAGGGCTTAACTCGCTAAGCCCTACAACAGTAGTTCGCTGCTGTTGGCATAGAAACTGTTATCCAGATATTGATAAAAGCAAGCACGCATGGTCGTGCTTGCTTGTGGTTTAGGTATATGAAAAATGAATATGTTTTAGTAAGGGACAATGTAATAGGTTATGGTATTGATGCAGAGTCCCGTGAAGAAGACTGGTTAATCAATAAGTTAGGCATGGAAGAAGAACTTCCATGGAAATATCGTAAAGAATTGATGGACTTCAGTCCATGGTTTCCTAACAAACAGATGCTGCACATATCAGGTGTTGGTTGCTTAAAATACTCTAAGCAGACTTTGATAAATACAGCAAATAACCAGTCAGTAGAAGTTACTAAGTATGGTAAGAGCATTTATTACTATTTAATGAGAACTATTGGTATGCAGTTGGCTTATAAAGATATTAGAGTAACTTTAAGACCATATATAGAATCATTTTTTATGAACATATCAGTTGAATTTAATGGGTTAGCTGATTATGACACGATAATGGTTATGAATGACACTGACCTAGCTTATGGCACAAGGTATGATTTTGAATCGTACTCAATATTCATGCGTGGCTCTATGTTAGGGCTAAAGCCATTATTAGCAAAACAATGGTACATACTTACTAATAGCTCTAATTGGGAATTTGATATCTGTTACCTGGCGTACAGGGCAGGTATTGATGTTAAGGAGGTTATTTTATGATTATACCAAATTTTAAAGCTGAATCAGATCCTGTTGTCTTAGCTCTAATAGCTGATTTGAATTGTATTGCAAGCAACATAGGTACGAATGGTATTTCAGAGTTTGACAAAGGAAAGCTTGCGGCGTATGTAACTGTACTTTCAGCAGACGGGTTGTCAAATGAGTTTATAAAACAAATGTTTATTACGATTAACCCTAAATTAGAAGAAGTGGAGATATAAATATGTTAAAGAATAGAATAGAATTAGTTCCAGAGCAAGTAAATACAGTAGAAGATCTTATTAAAGTATTAATGAAGGTTCCAGCTAAGTATAAGCTTAATGCAAATGGACAGCCTATTCAGATTTGTGTGGATCATGATAACGAGTGCATCTATATGGGAGCATTTACGGAGATGGTTGATTATGTGGTCGATGTTGAAAAGGCGTTGGTGAAAACTGGGCAGGTATCTAAGCTTAGTGTACCAGACGAGAAACTGCAGACATTCCAGCAGGAACTGCATGCAGTTATGGGGTATGCAGATGCTAACGAAAATGGAAGTTATGAAACTCAGCTGTATGGTGTATTTAGTAAAAAAGAAATTGCCAAGGAATGCGGTAATGAGCTCGTAGAATGCGGTAATATTCATCACTATGAAATTGAGTGCCCAACTCTTGATAAGTTTGGATGGAAATAGAGGTGTTTAAATAATGGTAGGTAAGATTGATTCTTTTGATAAGGTAATTGGGCACAAGTCTTTGATCACATACATACAGCATTGGATTGACACAGACACGACACCTAATGTTCTATTGTTTCATGGTAATCCAGGTCTTGGTAAATCATCTATTGCAAAATTGTTGGCGATTGCTCTTACAACTGACGAAAGTACGCGGAAGGATGCTATAGAGAATGTAATCTACAATAATAGGTCTACTGGAAGTATAAAGCTATTCAGTATGTCTAAGATTCAGGATAAGGAAGAGGAGATTAAGAAAGTATCTGGTGAATTGCAGATGAACTTTGTCAATACAAAGCATAAGGTCTTAATTCTGGATGAAGCACATGAGATGTCAAAGGTAGCACAGGATTCTATTCTTGTTGAATTGGAACATCTGCCTGAAGGATTGCATGTCTTTATTTGTACAACAGAGATTAATGCATTCCGACCAGCTTTGGTTTCCCGCTGTAAGGTGCTTGAATTACACCCGTTATCTGAAAACGAAGCAAGACAGCTGTTTAACCGTGAAGTAAAAGAAAGGGATCTTACATTTGAGCTTCAGCAGGGGCTGGCTTCAACACTTATCTGTGGATGGGCAGAAAATCAGCCACGTAAGATAATTAATCTGTTGGATAATTTTGAGAATCATGCATTAGTAAAGACAAGAGAGCTGGAAGTGTTCATTAACACTGTCAATTCATCTTCAGTTATAGAGCTTGTTAAGTATCTCTATGGGTCTATGCCATTAGGTATTGAATACATTCAGTCCGTCAAGCTGGATAATACTTTTGTGATGATGCTTATTGAGGTAACGAAGGTTGCAATGGGCGTGTCGTCAAACAGACTTAGCTTGCCTGATGTACAGTATATACAGTCTTTTATGCAGGATAAAGATATTAATAAACTCTTACAGTTCGCTATTGAGGTGTCTGGTCTTAGTACATTATATAAGCGTCGTGTTATCTCTGCCTTTATGAGAGCACATGTAGATTTCAAGAGAGCAGTCCCAATAAATGAAGTCCGTACAAGTGCAGGTGCAGATATACAGGCAGTGGCAGATAATATTGAAGATAAAAGTGCTATGATACAGCGACAGGAAGGTGTACAAGGCGTTACACCTGTTGACATGTTATTTGATCAGCTTAGCACAGTGGAGGTGTAAATAGATGATATATACAAGCTACTACAAGAACGTTGCAGATGTTGGTCCTGCCTATACATTGATACAGGTATCTAACTCAAAACCTAAGTGGTTTCCTTGGGGTGTGTGGTCTTTGCCAGAAGTGTATCCTGATTTTGAGAATGTTAAAGCTTTGAAAGATGGGGTAATGTCAGAAGAGTGTTTTTCTCAGCTATATAGAGAAAAGTTAGCCAAGCTGGACAGAACTGTTATTCTTAGTAAGATTAATGAGATTATATCTTTGGGCGATGATAAGGATGCTATGCTGTTATGCTGGGAAAGCTCTGATAAGTTCTGTCATAGACATATATTAGCAGAGTGGTTAGGTAATAATATTCAGGAATGGTGAGGGATTATATGAGTGAGATCACAACTACATGGGAGAAAGTTAAAAATGAGTATATTGCAAGATACTATAAGCATTACACAAAATACTTAGAGAACCCAAATGATTTGGTAAATAAAGGTGCAATGCTTGAAAATTGTTATGTACTTATTAATGTCTTTGGCTGCTCTGAGAAGTACATACTGGAAGTTGAAAGGTGTGGATTTCCAAAGGAGTAGTTGAAATAGGATAATGACTATTATATAATAAAGGAGGAATTTATTATGGCAGTAGACATTAGTCAATTGAGGAATGAGGGTAATGCTATGGATGTTAATTTATGTTTGGATAGCTATAAATCTAATATGAATGATACAGAAGTGCTAGACTATATTGCTTTGGTTATAGCACGTAACATGGTAAATAGTGTTGCTTTCAAGGGTGGTTGGGTAATGCGACAGCTTTTGCATGATAAGGCTAGAATGACAAAGGATGTTGATTTCTCTATAGAAAACGAAGCGTGTTATGCAAAAATAAAGAAAATACTTACACAAATGGCAGAAATGTTTTTAAAGGATGGTATTATTGCATCTTATAAAATAGATGATTTAATTACACCAACTCATTCGGGCGGTATTAAAATGTATCGAGAAGATGATTCTGCTATTGGCGTAGACGTAGGTTTGCATAGTATATCATACGGCGTTGATTTTTATTCTTTTAATTTTCAATGTCAAGCTTTCTCAGTTGAGAGAATGCTTTCAGATAAGATACTTGCAATCTTGTCTAGAAAGAGATTCCGGAGACCAAAAGATTTGTTTGATGTTATGTTGCTATCACAAACTTATCAATTTGAGAGTGCAAAAATATTAGACTGTATTCATAGAAGAGGTGTGGAGCCTGAGTGGAAGAATATACCATTTTCAGATGAAGTTATTGTACAATACTTGCATGCATGGGATAAATTACAGGTATTGAAAGTGGATGATGATGATTCTGAATTATATAAGCCTCCATTTAACGAAACTTTGGCTACGTTTTATATGGTTGCAAATAAGTTAAAAAATATAGATTTAGGTGAAGATGCAGGCACATTCATATGGAAGCCTGACAGTGATGTGAATAAGAGAGGTAGATGGTACAGTGTCTAAGTTTAATTTTGATGGTTTAGTACAAAAGAAATGTGTTCTGGCTAATGTATGTGCATTAGCTAGAAATAGCCTTACTACAATAGAAGCTAATAAACTTGGAATTTGGACTGAATTAAAGGAATTAGATGGTATGGACTTCGGTGCAGTTACCTACTATTACAAGAAGGATTTCGATACAGAACATTATCTAGCGCCGGCTAAAACTAATCCACTCATTTTGATTCCAACGCCAGAACGTGCAATAGTAGAATACATTCAGAATGAAAAGTGGTGTGATGAGGGTACGCTAATCGAAGCATTGAAAAGCTACTTATTCAGGTATGGTAATACTGAGAAGTTGTTTGAGGTTGCAAGATTCTTTGGGCTATCTGAGGAGCATCTAAGCTATTGGATAACTGAAGCAGAGGAAGATGAGGAAATATAAATACACTGTAAAAAGACTGGGTATATTACACCCAGTCTTTTATTATGCTTAAAAATAATGATATAAACTGACATATCTAATTGGGAAGTAATTACAATTCAAGTGAAGAAGGTGAAATTTTATGAAATTAGATTTAGCTAAATTATTTTCCGGTAACGAAGGCGAGCAGATTGTGGAGTTGACATATTGTCAGGTAAATCAGTTACCTGCTATCAGCGGATATTCCTATTGGCTGGCTATTAAAGGCTGCAATGCCATACAGTATTTTGGTGACGAAAGCGTTGAGGTTGTGGAAGAAACTGGAGAGTATTATGAACTGCGTAGTACAACACGCAGCATTATTTCTCGTGACGAACGTGGTTTCAAGTTAACAAAGGCTGAATTTGAAAATTTAGTAAAGGAGTAGTTATGATATTAGGTATTACAGGGCCCAGACCATCCAAATTAAATTGGGGTTATGACATGGATAGCCCTTATTGGATGGCTTTACGTAGATATTTTATGCATTACTTCATTGAACATAATGTTACTGAGGTTATTACAGGCATGGCTTTAGGTGTTGATACTGCAGCAGCATTGGCAGTTCTTGATTTAAAGGACCAAGGTTACGATATTATGTTACATTGTGCTATTCCGTGTCAGAATCAAGAGTCCAGATGGCTGCCGGAAAGTCAAAGGTTGTATAAGTCAATTCTGGATAGAGCTGATTTAGTCATCCTTGTAACTGATGCACCATACTCACCTTGGTTAATGCAGACACGTAATCAGTACATTGTTAATATATCAGATCAAATGCTGGCTATTTGGGATGGTTCACGTGGTGGTACAGCTAACTGCGTTGATTATGCTCAAAAGATGCGGAAGCCGATTACTGTTGTACAACCTCTATTTGTTTTGGAGGCTAATTATGGTTTATGAAGTGAAGGAAAGTAAGGAGTCATTGAATGGTGTAGGAATGCGAGTTGGTATTTGTTCACATTGTGGGCAACCATTAACTTATTGGTTAAACAGATACACATGCCATTTCTGCCATGCTGAGGTTTTATGGAAGAATGGTGGACAGAATGGGAAGAAACAGTAGATCTAAAGTATGTGAAGTTAAAGAAGTAACGCAACAGAAACTTGCCACTTGCCCTAGCTGTAATAAGATTATTGACAAGCTATCTAGCACAAAAGAGTGCATCTATTGTGGTGTTAAGCTTCGCTGGCCTAATGGTAATACAAAGGTTATCAGATGTATTGACCCATATAGAGGGTTATACACTGGAGACACAGTAGTTCATTTCAAACGAGAACTTATGTCAGAAGAAGATCTGAAAGAAGAACCTAATTTATATATGTATGAAATTCTAGGGGAAGTAATGTCAGCAGATAATCTGGAAGAAATGGTCATTTACAGGGCACTTTATGAAGGCAATGCCGTTTATGCCCGCAAGAAATGGGAGTTCCTTGATAGTGTTGATAAAATTAAATATCCTGAAATTAAACAAGTACATAGATTTGAGAAGGTGGTGCATTAGTATGGCTTATGTGAATGAAATGCGAATATGTCAGGCTGAGCTGTCTGCTGCTGACCTTAGCGAGCTTGCCCAGATGCAGAGAGCTTGCAATAAGGCGGGAGATGGCAAAAGAGGAAAAGGAAATATTTTATGCTAGATAGAGAGGGTGAGTAGTTATGTTAAAGGAATGTGTTGCACCTGAAGAATTAGAACAAAGCCATCATCGTAGAGAACAGCTTCGTATCAAGGCTTTACATGATACTAAGAAGCAATCTGCTGAACAGGTTGTTTGTATTAAAATTAATGGAGTTAATTGTGAATGCTGTCCTGAATGTGGACAGTTAGCTAGTCCACTTGATACAGAGTGCCATTGGTGTTTTCAGAAATTAAAGAGAGGTATATAAAATGAGTAAAGTTAGTGTATTTGTTGAAGAACATTTAGTACGTGAATTGACGTTTGATGTACAAGATGAAGATGCAGACGCTAGAATGATCAAAGCAGAAAAGTTAGCAAGAGAGCAGATTAAAGCTGGAGAGGTTGTTTTGACTGCTAATGATTTTAGCGGCACACGGTTGCTTATGGTGCAGGACCATCAGTCAAATTTTGAGACGAATTGGTTTAATTTTTAAAGAAAGAGGAAGGAGAAATAATTAGATGGTTTTAATTATATTAAGTATTTTGTTGTTCATTGCAGCATTTGTTGGCTTAGGCTTTAAGAGGTTTGATGTAGAGATAGATGGGTGTGTAGAGGATGTAATTAAGTGGAAGGTCAATTTTAAGCAGGTATTAAGTTTACTTGCTTTTATTTTGATTATTCCGGGATGTATTGCAAGAGTGCCTGCTAATTCTGTCGGTATTTTATATTCACCATTTACAGGTACAAGCGAAATAACTTTATCAGAGGGTTACCATTCAAAGAACCCACTAGATACTGTTTACAGTATATCATCTGAGGTACAGACCATGTCCGTGTCTAATTTGACTACGCAGACAAAAGATGCTCAGTTTGTTAATTCAACACTCGACATTAAGTACCGTGTCGATCAGGATAAAGCATTCCTGGTATTTAAGCAGTTTAAGACTTTGGATAATATGTCACAGAATCTGATTATCCCTACAACGCAGAGAGTCTTGGAACTTATCACTACGAGATATAATGTCATGGACGTTCTTGGCGAGAGCAGAAGCCAGATTTATGTAGAGCTGGAGACAGAATTATCAGAAGAACTTGCCAAGTATGGTGTAGCATTTTATTCAATCTCTATTTCTGATATGGATGCAGGGTCTGAAATTGAAGCTGCTATTACTGCAGAGGCTGTAGCTAAGAAAGCTGTAGAGACTGCAGAGCAGGAGTTGTTAAAGACAGAGACAGAAGCCAAGAAGAAGGCTGTAGAAGCACAGGCTGCTCAGGATGCTGCTAAGATTGAGGCTGAGACAAAGGTTATTCAGGCACAGGCTGAGAAAGAAGCTAATGATTTGTTACAGCAGTCTCTTTCACAACAGATTCTCGCTCAGGAATGGATTGCTAAATGGGATGGCAAAACACCTACATATTATAGTGGCAGTGCCAATGACTTATTACTTAACGTGGGTAATCTTGAGGAGTAGCAGATGGAAAAGAAAGAAGTTCATAAATATTATGCTTGCATTAAAGTTGTACCTGATGCAACATTTAATCTGAGCGATGGTTCTGTTAATACAATCAAAGCTACAATTACGTAAAGTAAAACAGGTTTTGTGAGAACTGACAGAATGCCTAGCAATATGCAGGTGAAAGTAGGCACAGACATCACAGGAAGTATTACATCAACATCACAGCCTGGAGTCTGGGATGGCACTTTCAACTTTACAATCAGTACGGAAAAATTAACAAATTAGTGCGGAAGGTTAGGTAATTTCAAAATTACCTAACCTTCTCTACGAATTGATTAGTTTAAGGAGAATGGGATGAAATTTGAAGATATAGAGCCATATATAGTTTGTAAAGCAGCGCCTCTTCCTGCTGAACTTAATGGGAGAGTGAGTAGTGGGTTTAAGAATGTAGAAATACATTTGGAAGAGTGGCATGTTAGAGATAATATTGTCTCAGCAGTAGCAAGGCGTAATATCTTGCAGTCTGGTCTGAATGTTGTAGGTGTCCATGCACCGTTGAAGCACGATGAACTTGTCAACACATTAATTCCAGAAGTTTGCATTAACTCTGATATTCGTGGAGAAGTATCTAGGACGTTATCCCTTGCACAAGACTTGGCAGATGTGATGAAGCATAAAGTTTATGTCGTACTTCACTCATTGTCATCAGTAGAGCTATTGAAGCAGGAAGGTCAAGTTTGGGACAGTATACTGAGTTTCTTCTTGAAAAGCATACATGAGTACCCGGATGTCATATACACTTTTGAGAATATAACACCAATATGCGAGGTAGGGACATTTGTTTCAGGATCTTGCTTTGAGAATGTAAGTATATGTAAAGCTCTGAGGGAGGAGATAGGGCAGTCCTACTTCTTTACAACATTAGATACATGCCACACATTAACAACAACACGGATGTTTAATTTGTTGAATGAATATGATAACAATATTGTCTGCCCGAAGTTTGATACTTTTGCTGATATCAATCGTAAGTACGTGAATAATATACATTTATCCTACGTAGAACAGCTTGGATTTGCTCCTGACACACATGGCATATCTCATGATTTAGCAAACCGTGAATCGTATGATCATTTTAATGAGTGTATGGAGTACATTATATCGTTGTCAGGTAATATGCCTCATATCACGTTGGAGGTAAGAGAGCAGGATTATAGTAACCCACAAAGCTCTATTATACAACGACAGAATATAGCAGAATATTTTAATAAGGAGTGAAAATATGTTCTTAGAAAATATTGACTCTCACACACTATTTATAATTGGGTAGCAATTGCTGTCTTAGTCATTGCAAAAATTATAGGCAAGGCAGTGAAGCTATGTGTAGCTTTAGTCATTGTGATTATAGTGCTTAGCTTTGCTGGTGTATTTGGGTCAGATGGGTTATTTAGTTCAAACATACCTGACACATATTATTGTCTTAATACAGGAGGTTATAGATGAATCTTTGTGATTTGAAGATTGGCGATGCTATAACAGTAAAAGCTTCGCATGGTTTAGATTGTATTGAGTTCCAATCTACAATTGCAGGCAGTGTGAATGGTATAGCTGTAATGGATCCAGTTATCAGCTCGTCAAAGCCGGTAAATTTTGTATCAGATTTTGTTAAGACAGATATTCTGTATGAAGCTAGTAATAGTGCTACTTACATATTTAAGAATGTACATATTCTTAATGAAAAGGATATGAATGGTAAGTTAATGTCCTTTATCCATTGTAGGGATGAGGGTATACTCTTAAATAGACGAGAGACTAAACGTTTTGTTGTAAATGAAGTTTGTGTTTTCTCGCCTGGTCCACACAGGGCAGCTGTGAATGCTATGATTAGAGATATCAGCCTGGATGGTGTATGTATTGTAAGCACACTAGTTGCGTCAGTTGGAAGTATTGGGAGATTTTCTTTTATTCCAGAGAAAGTAAAAGGATTAGGTAATATCTCAGAAGAGATAGAAATCTGTCGTGTTGTAAATGACTCAGAGAGTGATCGCGTTATGTGTGGTTGTAAATTTACAACACATAACAATATGATAAATAAGTACATTGCAGCTTATCAGAGACAACTGCTAAAAGATAAGGCTAATCTTAGTTAAGTT
>ERZ1026878.1102-NODE-1102-length-17451-cov-13.683203_pt1 | contig 17451 bp, 14 predicted proteins | sample MGYA00380169_ERZ1026878 | MGnify/ENA primary metagenome ERZ1026878 (study PRJEB33269, sample SAMEA4719805) | human gut metagenome | biome: human-associated habitat; feature: organic feature; material: feces | place: Cameroon | collected 2013-10 ...
CTCGTGGGCTCGGAGATGTGTATAAGAGACAGCTTCTTACATTTATTATGGTGGCATAAAACAAAAAAATATATAGGTAGATTAATAGATGAATACAATATAGATATTGTTCATACTAATGTTGGACCTTTGGATCTTGCATTAACTGAGTGTAATAAACGTAAAATACCTCATGTATGGCATCAACGAGAATTTTTTGATAAATTTTGTCCAGTCTCTCTATTCCCCAACAACAAGTATTTTTATAGTAGAATAAAGACAAAGGGAAATTTTAATGTTTGTATCACAAAACAAGTTCTTGATAATTGTCGTTTGACAGAAAATAAATATAATAGAATTATATATGATGGAGTCTTTAAAAAATCGCAATTAGCAGAACTCGATAATGCAGATAAAGAAAAATATATACTGTTTGTAGGAAGGGTTGAACCAAATAAAGGTTTGGATGAATTATTGTTGTCATATGCTTACTTTAACAAGAAACATCCAGACTACACATTAAAAGTAGTGGGTTCATATAATGAGAATAGCGATTATTTCAAGAATTGTGCACAGATAGTAAATGATAACAACTTGAGTAATTCTGTTCAATTTTTAGGCTGTAGAAATGATATTTTTAAATTAATGTCAAAAGCTCAAGCTCATGTTGTTGCCAGTCATTTTGAAGGATTTGGATTTACAACAGTTGAAGCGATGATAAATAAGACAATTGTTATAGGTCGTAATACATCTGGTACAAAAGAGCAATTTGATATCGGTTTAAGAATATCTGGGCATGAAATAGGGCTACGTTTTTCTAATACAGAAGAATTGAGTCATCTACTATGTTTGGCTGTAGAGAAAGACTTTAGGCAAATGATACAAAATGCTTATAAAGTAGCTTCTGAATTATATACAGTTGAGAAGTGTGTAGATTCTATTAATAAGTTGTATGTTGATTGTATAAAAAAGAAATGAAACAAATTATTGCATACTATCTTCCCCAGTACCATCCAACAAAGCGTAACAATGAATGGTGGGGAAAAGGTTTTACAGAGTGGACAAATGTGGGTAAAGCAAAGAAACTTTATCCTGGGCATTATCAACCGAAAGTGCCATCAGAACTTGGTTATTACGATTTGCGCTTGCCTGAAGTAAGAGAAGCACAAGTGGAGCTTGCTAAAGAAGCAGGTGTGACAGGCTTTTGTTATTATCACTATTGGTTTGAGGCTGGTTTTGAGGAGTTGGAAAGACCATTTAATGAAGTGGTGGAAAGTGGCAAACCTGATTTCCCGTTCTGCCTATGTTGGGCTAATGAATCATGGTATTCTAAGTTTTGGAATAACGATGGAACAGTAGAGAAAAAAATACTTGCAGAACAGAAATATCTTGGTAAGGAAGATAACGAAAAGCATTTTTATTCTCTGCTTAAGGCTTTTAAAGATAAGCGATATATAAGGATAGACGGTAAATTGTTATTTGTAATCTACCAACCTTTAGGCTTTAAGAATTTTAAGGAATTCAAGGCTCAATGGAATCAGTTGGCTATAGAAAATGGTTTGGAGGGATTCTTCTTCGTTGGTCAGACATTGCATAAAGAGAAAATCGATGAAATCATAGAATATGGTTTCGATGCAGTAAACCATTGTCATAGACTTGATAACTACTATCAGTACAACAAAGCCTCAAACTTCGTGATGCGTTGTTTTAATTTTGCCAGAAAGTTTATAAAAGTACCTTTTATCATTCCATACAAGAAGGCAATAAAACATAGTGTCTTTGAAGAAGACTATCGCGAGGATGTGTTCCCTACAATGATGCCAAACTGGGATCATACTCCAAGAAGTGGACGTGGAGGTACTGTTCTGCATAATGCAACACCAAAGTTGTTTGAAGAACATGCCAAAAAAGTGCTTGCAACAACCAAGAATAAGAAAGAAGACAAACGTATCGTCTTCTTGAAATCGTGGAATGAATGGGGCGAGGGTAATTATATGGAGCCAGACTTGAAGTTTGGTAGAGGATTTATTAACGCATTAAAAAAAGCAATAGAATTATATAATAACACAGAAAAATGAAAAAGGCTCATATTTTTATAAACTATCCTAATGTTGTAGTTCTTAAAGACTATCTGACAGTTGTTAAATGTGCATTGGAAGATATAGGGTATAATGTAGATTTTATTAATAGTTTTGAAGGTGTTTCAAAAGAAGATTTAATAGTTCATCCTATGGGAAAAGATGCTTTCAAATACTATTTGAAAGGTTATCATAATTATATTCTTTGGCAGCAAGGTGCGACAGCTGATGAGTCTTACATGAGACATGCAAGCAAATTAAGATTCAATATTCTTAATATGATAGATGTCTTCGCTATGAAGAAAGCCAAGGCTATACTTTATGTTTCTAATGAGTTAAGAAACGTATATGAAAGACGTGGGCATTGTTCGTTTAAAGAAAAGTCATATATAATGCCTTGTTTTAATGAACAATATGTGGAGTCGGTATATAGTCATAAAGATTATTGCAAAAAAACATTTGCTTATGCAGGATCACTAGCAAAGTGGCAGTGTTTTGAAGAAACTGTAGATCTATATAAGAAAATAGAAGATATGGTACCAAATACTTTCTTTAAAGTATTGACATTTAGTGTTGAGGAAGCAAAACTAATTCTTGAAAAGAAAGGAGTAAAGAATTATTCGGTAGCTTGTGTGCCAAAGGAAAAAGTTTTTGATGAATTAACAGATGCTACATTTGGTTTTATTATTCGTCAGGAATCTGTTGTTAATAATGTTGCTACACCAACAAAATTCTCTTCATATATGTCTGCAGGTGTTATTCCTATATTTAGTTCGTGTTTGAAGGATTTTTCTTTATTGTCAAACAATATGGTTTATGCAAAAAAAGTAGATAACCTTTCTGATGATGAAATAAGCAAGGTTATTGACTTTGTAAATAGTAGTATAAATCCAGAAGAAATAAAGAATGAATATTATAGAATATTCGATTCCTATTATAATAAGCTGCTTCATCAGAAGAGATTATCATTAATTCTTAAAAAACTTGTATAATGGCTATAACTATATATAAAATTAAAAAATGGGGTAAGATGCTGTCTGGTAATAGCGTCTTTCATGTAAATCAGGGAGAGGGTAAAATCTATTCCAAGGATACTGTAGCTGGTTATTACAATGATTTAACAGAAAAGATTACACGTTTTGGGTTACCTAATGATTCTGTACCAAAGTCTTTTGTAGATACCGGTGAAGAAATATATTTTAGTATTTCTATTTTTCAATATGGTTTAGCTGCTTATGATTTGTATCTTATTACTGGTGATAAAAAATATCTACCCAAAGTGAAGAATTGTGCTGATTGGGCTGTTGAAAATCAACAAGCTGATGGGGCGTGGGTTACTTTTGCTTATCAGTCGAAAGAGACTCCATATTCAGCTATGGCCCAAGGTGAAGCTATTTCATTGTTGGTAAGGGCAAACATGATAACTGGTGAAGACAAGTATTTGGAAGCTGCAAAGAAGGCCAAGTCTTTTATGATGAAACCAATAGAAAAAGGAGGCACTACACTCTATGATAATGGTGGTATTATATTATGTGAGTCAACTGTTGGAACGGTAATATTGAATGGTTGGATTTTCCCGGCTTGGGGATTATTCGACTATGCTAAAACTTTTAATGATGAACAATCATGGAGGGAATGGCATAATACTGTAGATATGATAGCAAAATGGTTACCAAAATACGATTGTGGCTATTGGTCTATGTATCATGATTTAGGGATGATAGCAAGTCCTTTTTATCACAAACTGCATATTGCACAACTACGAGTAATGTATAAATTAACAGGTGATGCAAGGTTTGCTAAATATGCTGATAAGTTTGAGAATTATCAGCATAATTGGATATATCGTAAGATAGCATTTTGCAGAAAAGTATTCCAGAAAATACTGAAATAATAATATTATTATGAGTAAAGTTTTAGTGTTAGGATATTTTGGCTATCAGACAAATCAGTTAGATGGTCAAACAGTTAAGACACGAGACGTATATCGTTTAGCTAAAGAACAGTTTAACGATTGTACTGTTGATTATTTTGATACTCAGGAATTACAGAGGAACAAGCTCTTGGTTCTTAAAATGTTTTGGAAGGTAATGTGTTGCAATACATTATTTTATCTTCCTGCACATAATAATTTAAGAGTATTCTTTCCTGTTATATTCATTTTGTCGCATTTTTTTAGATTTAGAATTCATTATTTTGTTGTAGGAGGATGGCTGAGAGAATATCTTACACATCGTGCTATTCATCGCTTTATGCTTAGTCGCATAAAAGGTATTCACGCCGAAACCAAAAGACTAAAGAAAGAATTGGAGGATTATTATCATTATAAGAATGTTGACATATTCCCTAATTTCCGATTCTTTGATTATAATCCTAAGCCTTCAGAATCAGATAAACTAAGAATTGTCTTTATGGCTCGTGTTATGAGGCAGAAGGGTATTGATTGGATTTTTGACATGGCTGATTTTATAGAGAAAAATGGCTTGCAAGAAAAATTCTCAATAACATTCTTTGGCCCTGAAGATAATGAAGACAAACAGTATTTTGAGAGTAATGTGGCAAAGTATGGATTTGTAGAATACCGAGGTGCTTTACAGCCTAAAGAAATTCATGAGACTCTTAGCAATTATGATGTTATGCTGTTGCCTACACATTTCTATACAGAAGGTCTTCCTGGTTCTGTAGTGGATGCTTATATATCAGGGATTCCTGTGATTGTGACAGAATGGAAGCATTCTCATGAATTTGTTGATGACGGCAAGAGTGGATTTATTGTTCCTTTTGAAAACGGTAAACAACAAATGATAGATAGAGTGATATCTCTTGAAAAAGATAGAAATCTTTTGAGAAGCATGAAAGCAAATGCACTCATCAAACGCATGGAATTTGCTCCGCCGAAGTTGGACAATTTAATAGTATAAAAAAAACACTAACCGTAAAAATAAAATGAGTAAAATATTTATCGGGGGAGGTATTTTAGCAAATATATACCATTGGACACATCCCAAAGTGTCAGAAGATAAAATACCATATTGGTATAAGCGTTCTATTACGGGTGAGTTATGGCATCTTATTCGTAAAGGTATCTGTCAGAATATAGCTCCTAACTGTGTGTTGACACCAGTACGTATAGGTTTGTATCGAATGTGTGGATTCAAGATAGGCAAGGGATGCTTTATCGGTATGAAATGCTATTTGGACGACCTATGTGTTGACAAAATCATTATTGGCAACAATGTAACTATTTCTTATGGAGTGTATTTTGCTTGTCATGGACGCAAACAAGAACATAACATGATAGTAATAAAAGATGGTGCATACATAGGTATGCGTACATCCATAACTGCACGTCATGATATTGAAATAGGCGAAGGAGCTATAATAGGTGCAATGGCATTGGTTAATAAATCAGTCCCTGCAGGAACTACCGCAGTGGGAGTTCCTTGCAGGGTGATAAATGACAGGACATAAGCAAAGCGGTTTTATAAATATACGTTTTGAAGAAAAAGAATGGTATATCCGTCCGCGCAAGTGGTCGCAGAAAGCGATATGGTGCGATACCATCGGACGGAACAAGATAAAATTATAACAACTCAATATATAGGCACTTGCAAAAGGGCTTATGTAAGTTAAGTACTAAAGATTAAAAAAATGAATTTAGAATTTAGTCAAATTAAGGTATAACCTTCACTGGCATTAGCTGGTGGAGGGCTAAAACTCATATGCGTATCGGAAATATGAGGGGTACCGAATACTTACAATACAAATGAAATTTTGCAGAAATGATTATAGATTCAAAATTATTAGCATCTATGGCACCAAAAATAATAGATGGTGTCATAAACTTACTTAATGGTATTGCTGACGATATAAAGCAAGCTTTAAAAGATGATATTAATTCGTATATAGGTAATTTTGTCGATAAATATTCTAAAATAAAGACATTTCTTTTTAGCGAAGAACGTCGTGATTTTTATGATGTCTACTTTCCTCTTTCTTTAAAGGGAAGAAATAAAGAGATGCAAGTCCCAGATAATCCAGACAAGTTATTTGCAGAGCATAACTTCATAACACTTCTTGGGCATGCTGGATGTGGTAAAACGATGGTTCTTCGGCATCTGTTTCTATCAGCATGCAACAAGTCTTGTAAGATACCTCTAGTTATAGAACTGAGGAAACTTAAAGGATTTGATGGCAGTTTTAAAGACTTTGTCGCAGATAATGTCTTTAGTCTCAAACTATCTCAGAATGAAAAGATATTCAATAGCATGTTGAAGACGGGGAAGTTTATGTTTTTACTTGATGGTTATGATGAGATAGCTATTGAGCAAAAAGAAGCTCTTACCCATAGTTTGGAGAATTTCTTCGATAGCTATCCTCTGAATTCTTATCTCTTGACTTCTCGCCCAGGTGCTAATGCAGAAACATTAGAAAGATTTGAGAATTATCATGTATGCAAGCTTTCAGATACTCAGGTTTTTGAATTCATAGATAAACAATTATTAAATGGTAGTGAGGAAGATTTAGAATTGGCATCAAAGATAAAGGCTTTGTTGTATGAATCTAAAAACAATTCATTTATTAAGTATATGAGTAGTCCGTTGCTTTTATCAATGTTCATATTGACTTATAATGAGCATCCGGAATTGCCAAAGCATATAAGTAGTTTTTACTATAATGTTTTTGATACATTGCACTCAAAGCATGATGCGAAGAGTAAAGCTGGAGGTTATCAGCATGATAAGAAATCAAAACTCAGTCAGGATGAAATAAGGCTATTGTTAGAAGCATTTTGCTTTATATCATATATGCAATCAACGTATGAATTTTCATCGGAATATCTTCATAAAATTTTGCCGAAAATCATAGAACGATTGAAAGCACCCTGTAAGGTTAATGATGTAATTTATGATCTTAGTGTTGCCATTTCTATATTGATTCAAGATGGTACTTCTTATGTTTTTCCTCATCGCTCTCTTCAAGAGTATTTTGCTGCATCATACATTGCTCATTCAAGAGAAGAAGTAAAAGAGAAAATTTATTCAGAAAAATTGATAAAAGCAGGACGGGCTGAACATGTAACATTTTGGAGATTATGTGAAGAATTAGATTCAAGTTGTTTTCTTCAATATTTCGTAATCCAAAGTTTAGAGATTTATTTTGAAGAGTTAACTAAGATGAATGATAAGAGTTTATCTTTATCTGCTAATATCTTTTTTAATTTTTTAGAACTGACAACTATACATGTAGCTAAAAGCGATAATAAATATTTTCTTTTTAGAATTGAAAATTTTTGGGAGGGTATAACTCAATATGTAAATGTAGAGAATTTGATAATCAAAAAGTTGTCTGTTGTTATTCGTGACGAAAAAGAAAAATTAGCACTTTTATTTGTTGAAAATAAAAGAAATTATTTTGATTGTAAAGATAAATCTAAAGACGTTTTGGAGTTTTATGAAGGTATCGGGATTTATAATGTAGCAGAAGAATACAAAAAATCTTTGGAGAAAAAAATAAAAGAAAAAAAGGAACTTTTAGCATCTATGCTAGATGATTCAGACGCTCTAATCGATTTAATTTGAACGTATATAATTTATTATGCAAGACTACGGATTAGTATCTATAATCACCCCTACTTGGGCGTGTGCTGCTTTTATAGCAGAAACAATCAAAAGTATACAGGCACAGACTTACCAGAACTGGGAACTTCTTATTCAAGACGACTGTTCTAAGGACAATACGTTGGAGGTTGTAAAGCCGTTTATGGAGGCTGACAATCGAATAAAGTATGAATGTAATCCTAAGAATTCTGGGGCTGCAATAACCCGAAACAATGCTTTGCGTAGGGCAAAGGGGCAGTGGATTGCCTTCCTTGACTCGGATGACTTGTGGAGTGAGGATAAGTTGGAGAAGCAACTGAGGTTTATGGTAAAGAATGGTTATCATTTCTCGTATACTGGTTATGAGGAAATGGATGAAGACTCGAATATTACTGGTGTAAGACTTTCGGGTCCTAAGCATGTGACTAAGTTGGGTATGTTCAGCTTTTGTTGGCCGGGATGCTTGACGGTGATGTACGACAGAGAGCATGTTGGATTGTTGCAGATTGCTGACATCAAGAAGAATAACGATTATGCCATGTGGCTTAAGGTGATACAGAAGGCTGACTGTTATCTGCTTGACGAATGTCTTGCAAGATACAGACGTGGCAGAAAGGGCAGTGTTTCTACTCATGGATATGGCACAATGATACGTTGGCATTACAAGCTATGGCATGAGGCTATGGGCATGAATGCAGTGGCAAGTCTGTTTTGGACGGGAATGAACTTAGTGTGTGGAGTGTATAAGAAACTGCACTATGTGAAGAAAACTTCTGTTTAAGGGAATGAATAATTCTGAGACTTTTCTCCTGAAACTTATTTCATTAGGTTTAGGCATAAGTGTTGATAACTATTCTCCTTCATCTGTCGATTGGAAATGTCTTTTGAGGATGGCAAGCCAACAAGGTGTGTTAGCTATCTGTATGGACGGGTTGCAACGTCTTGATAAGGAGAATGGCTGTTTGGCATCAATGCCAAAGTCTTTGAAAATGAAATGGATTGCTTCTGTAGTGCAACAAGAGCAGGTGTATAATGCGCAATGGAATGCCGCTAAAGGCTTGGCGGAACTGTATGGCAAGCATGGGGTAGACACTTTTGTGTTGAAAGGCTTTTCGTTGAGCAGGCTTTATCTTAAGCCTGAACACCGCCCTTGTACAGACATGGACTGCTATCTGAAGGATAAGTATGAAGAGGGAAACAGGGTTGCCAAGGAGAAAGGGCTGACTGTGGATTGCAGCTATTACAAACATTCAAAGATATTGCTTAGTGGATTGACGGTGGAGAACCATCAGTATCTGTTGCCTATAAAGGGTAGTGGCAAGGCTAAGAGGTTTGAACGTGAGTTGCGTTTATGGATAGACAATGGAGGGAATGAGTATATCGGAGGCTCGCAGCTGAAGGCTACCTCTCCTTTCTTTGATGCTGTGTATGTGTTGGCTCATGCGCAGGAGCATTTCCTAAACGAAGGTATCATATTGCGCCATATATGCGATTGGGCTATGGTGCTGAGAACACATGGGGACAAGGTGGATTGGGATGAATGGAAGCATGTGTGCAAGGAATATGGGATGCTGTCGTTTGGATATGCTATGAGCAGATTGGCTAATAGCATATGTGGCGTAAGTGTTCCGTTTGACTGTCCTAAGGATGATGAGGCTGACAGACGTTTATTAGATGATACACTTTATAGAAAGGTTTGTAATAATGGCAAACGTTCAAAAATACAAGTGAGGATAAACTTGGTGATGAATATGTTTCGTAATAGTTGGAAATATCGAATGTTCTCAGACACAAACTTCCTGATGTTTTGCGGAAGACGTGTGTGTGGATATTTGTTTGATAAGGATTTAGATTAATTAATTATGATATTCAAAAGACTATTTGACATTGTAGCGTCCCTATTGGGACTGCTGTTGATTTGGTGGATATTCCCCATAGTAGCGTTTTTAATCCACAAGAAGATGCCGGGTGGTCCGGCTTTCTTCTGTCAGAAGAGAGTGGGAAAGGATGGCAAGCTGTTTACTTGTCATAAGTTCCGCTCGATGACGGTGAAGCATAGTGGCTCGTCTGTTTCGGTGGCAGGTGATAGTAGAATTACTCCGTTTGGTGCTAAGTTGCGTCATTACAAGATTGACGAATTACCTGAATTATGGGATGTGTTGATTGGTAACATGTCTTTTGTCGGACCTCGTCCTGATGTGCCTGGTTATGCGGATAAGCTGCAAGGTGATGATAGGGATGTACTGAAGTTGCGCCCTGGCATTACTGGTCCTGCTACATTGAAGTATAGACTGGAGGATGAAATGATTGCGGGATTCATGAAGGACTTTAGAAACATGAATTACCATGAATTGACCACGAATTATCCGCAAATTAAAATATCGGATAAGGAATATGCTGAGCTGATAGTGAAGAGTGATCAGGAAGTTGCTGTGTGGTATAACGATAACGTGATTTATCCTGATAAAGTGCGCCTGAACTGTCATTACTATCGCCACTACTCGTTCTGGAAGGATATTGAAATGATATTCGCAACGGTGTTAGGGTTTAAAGTGAAGTTTGCAGGAGAAGAAGTATGATCGAATGTTGAATGTTGAATGTTGAGTGTTGAATGGTTGCGCTGTGCGCAATGTTGAATGTTGAGTGTTGAGTTTTGAAGTAAGTATTCGGTGAAAGCCGTATTGTAAGCCAATATATAGTTTTGTACCTTTGCCATCGACTTAAAAAAATCAGATTATGGTACAAGGTAAGAAACAATTAAACATAAAGACAACGCCAAAGAATAAGCTTTATACTCTTCTTCCTGAATTTTGGGAAGATGAAGAACAATAAAAATGAATTTAGAATTTAGTCAAATTAAGGTATAACCTCCACTGGCATTAGCTGGTGGAGGGCTAAAACTCATATGCGTATCGGAAATATGAGGGGGTACCGAATACTTACATCCAAAATCATGAGTAACTAATAAGGTTAGTAGGTATGATTGAATAGGCTTGGGCCTGTGGAGCGAAACCACTACCTGCTACGATTATATAAAACTTATAATATGCTTACTACAGAAATAAAAAGTAAAGTACAACGACTGTGGGATATGTTTTGGAGTCGTGGTATTACAAATCCGATAACAGCGATAGAACAAATTTCTTATTTGTTGTTTATTAGACGTTTGGAGGAAATTGATGAGTATAATAACGTTACAGAAGACAGGGGTAAAAGCATTTTTGATGGTCATGAAGTTTGCAAATGGAAAAATTTCAGCAATTTAAATCCTGAAGAGATGCTTGATTGTTATAGAAACACCGTATTTCCTTTTATCAAATCATTAAGCTCTGATGATGAACCTTTCTCTATTTATATGCGTGACGCTGTTAATGAAATTTCGAAACCGTCACTTATGTATGATGCTGTCAAGATGATTGACTATATTTATCAAGACATAGAAAAAGGTAGAGAAACTGGTCAACATTTCCAAGATGTACAAGGTGATATATATGAATTTCTGATTAATGAAATCTCTTCATCTGGAAAGAATGGTCAGTTTAGGACACCTCGACACATCATTCAGTTTATATGTGATTTGATTAATCCAGATGTTAACGATACAATTTGTGACCCTGCTTGTGGAACTGGTGGTTTTTTGTTAGGTGCTTTTCAGAGGATATTGACCAATCACACACCTTTGGAGAAACAGATAATTGATGAGAATGGTCTTAGCAGATATGCCAACTCTTTTGATGCAGTATTGGATAATGAGGCTAAAAAGAAAATCTCTACTTCTATCTTTTATGGATTTGATATCGATAAGACAATGGTTCGTATAGGATTAATGAACTTGATGCTTCATGGCATTTCTCATCCTAATATTGAATGTCTTGACACACTTTCCACTGCATATGATAACAATGCCCGGAAATATTCTGTTGTAATGGCAAATCCTCCTTTTACTGGTATTGTATCAATGGATGATTTAAGTATGGACTTGATAGGAAATGGAAAGAAATCAGAATTCTTATTCCTTCTTAGAATCATCAAAATGCTTCAAAATGGTGGAAGGGCTGCCGTTATTGTTCCTGACGGGGTGTTGTTTTCTAGTAATAAAAATGCTCAAAAAGTGCGTAAGCAATTATTACATGATTGTTCTTTGACTGCGGTTATATCATTGCCATCTGGGGTTTTCAAACCGTATGCTGGGGTTAAAACTTCAATATTGTTCTTTACGAAAATTGAAGACAACAGCATTGTTATGCATACAGATGATATCTGGTTTTATGAACTTTCTAATGATGGATATAGTTTGGATGACAACAGACACAAACTAAAGGAAAATCCTTTACCACAGGCTGAAAAAGATTTTGCAATCAGAGAAAATCTGCGGACAAAGACAAGGCGTTTTTTTCATCTTAGCATTAACGAAATAGATAATAAAAATTATTATCTTCATTTTGATAAATATAAACTGTACGAAGAGGTTTCTGTAGAAGTAAGGGCTCCTAATGTGTTGTTGAAAGCAATATTAGAATTGGAGGAATCTTTAAAAAATGATCTTAATCAATTATCTGATATGATATAAAAGTCTGAATAATATGAAATCAGCAAAGATTAAAGATATATTTAATATAGATACAAGCTCAAAACTTAGAGCTAAAGATGCAATTCCTATGGGGACTTACCCCTTTTACACATCAGGAAACAACATTAAATATCTCGATACTTACCAGTTTAATACCAAGGGTATTGTTATAGGTAAAGGAGGTAAACCGAATTGGCATCTGGCAGATGGACAATTTAGTATTTCTTCAGATTGCTGTCTCTTAACCACCAAAAAGGAATTTGTTGATGTTGAATATGTCTACTATTATTTATGTGCCAAACCTAACGAATTGGGCAAACATTATAAAGGGATTGGCTTGAAGCATATTTCTATATATGATATACGAGATATCCAAATTGAATATCCAGAACTTGCCACCCAAAAGATTATTATAACAGTTCTTTCATTTTTGGATGACATAATTAAGAGACGCAATATTGTAAAAGAAGAACTTTCTAAGGTTATTATAAATTATTATCTATCTGTAACAGATAAGGCTAATGGTTTGGAGGAATATAAAGTTCTAGATGTGGCATTGGAAGTAAAGTCAGGACCATTTGGCTCTAATTTAAAGAAAAGCCAAATTAAGGAAAGTGGTGACATATATGTGCTTGGTATTGAGAATGTTAAAAATGGAATAGTAGAAAAACAAAGCGCAACATATCTTCCTTTAAATGAACAGGCTAATTATAGACGTTATATTGTAAAGGATTTAGATATATTGGTATCGTTAATGGGATCTGTTGGGTATTCTGCTGTAGTTCCAGAAAATTTTGGATTAGCGATTAGCACCAAGCATCTTGCTGATATCACAGTAAATAAAGAATTATGTAATCCATATTTTTTGTCATATTGTCTAGCTAATGATCCATACATCAAGGCTCAATTTAAATCATGCAAACGAGGAGTTATAATGGATGGTGTAACTCTGACTGATATTAAGAATTTAAAAATCAAACTTCCTAGTCTGAAAGCTCAGAAACGTTTTGAACAAATATATCTTTTCTATAAGAGTATTGATAATAAAATGGTTAATCAGATTTCACTCTTGGAAGAACTCCGATCTTCATTATTAAAGCATTTTTTCGTAAATGAAAATAGCTTTATATCCACAACAAATAAAGAACAACATAACAAAGACAGCAATGTTGCAAATATAATTAGACTGATAGAACAAGGAGCTTTTGTCGATTTAGCTAATTATGATGAAATGAGAATGATATTATATAACTATATAGATAAAGGTGTCATTTCTCAAAAATATGATGAAGAAAAACAGACAATAAAACTTTATATAAATGAAACTCATAAGCCTTAAAATAGAAGAACGGTTTAGAAGTTTGCCTCAAAATTTTGAGATAAAGTTTCAACCTCAGATCGATCAAACTGCAATGTCTGATTTTAGACCATATTGTCTTGTTGGACTAAATGGTTGTGGAAAATCAAATGTATTGGAAGCATTAGCACATATTTTTTATCATTTGGAGCTATGTGTTTCTGTTAATTTGCCAAGTCAGATTCAAGCGAGTGAAATTTTTTCAAGAACTGGTGGCAAGATTGTTTCTTACCATTTGGAATATTATTGGCATGATAGTGGGAATAGTTCATATGATACAGCTGATATAGTTAAGGTAACGATAGACAAAAGGAAAAACAAGGAGCCACAAATGTTTGTTTATTCTTTTAAAGATAATGTAAACCGTCTCGTATCTCTTAATCCTTCTGTCAATAACGATATGGTGGCTGAAGGGAAAAAATATCTTCCCAAATATATTGTAGCTTATTCTTCTGGTGAAAATGAAACATTAAGTATACCTTTTATAAAGTCTAGATTGCTTCATTTGGATGAGTTTAGAGAGTATACCTCAAGGGATTATGAAGGCTTTCCTACGGCTGAAAATGGTATGATATATATTGATGCAAATATGAGTCAGGCAATATTATTGTGTTGCTTATTATTTGAAGAAGAACAAACTCTGTCTAATTTGCGAGACTATGATACTACTGGAATCTTAGGTATAAAACAATTTCGAATGTGCCTTAGGGAACATGATTTTATTTCTTCATACAGTGGGGAGAATCATCAATTTTCTTATTTCAAACTATTATGGAATAATTGCTTTGAGAAGTTTCGAAAATGTGCGACAATGACTTGGCGAGACACTTCTCAGAATCAATCCGTTTTATATTATGATTTTTTGGTAAATGATGCTACCCAAATGGCATTTAAACAGCATTTTAAGTCTGCTATTGAATGTTTTCAGAACTTTAGACTATTGTATGAACTCAATTACTATAAAGTCGGGATTCAGAAAGAAAAAGAAATCTTTAATTCTAAAGGTATATACACTGAAGATAAGTTTACTTTGCCTGGTCCTGAAGATGATACATTCCACTTTCTTGATTTCTTTATAACTAAGCAAATAACAAAATCAGGAGAAACTAAAAATATTCTTCTCAAAGGATTCTCTGATGGAGAACATCAATTTATTCATACTATGTCTATATGTCTGTTATTGAAAGACAGTGATTCTTTGGTATTACTGGATGAGCCTGAAACTCATTTTAATCCTAACTGGCGTTCTCGTTTTATTAGTATGCTGAACAATTCATTGCGAAACGGATGTTTAAAGTCGAAAAGTGATGTTCCTACATGTAATTTCTTAAAAGAAGTTTTGATAACTTCTCATTCTCCTTTCATAATTTCTGATTGTTTGCCTAATCATGTTATAATATTAAATAAAACTGAAAATGGCTGTACTTTAGCAGAAACAGCCATTGAAGCAGACATACAGACTTATGGTACATCGGTAAATGTTTTGACTGCTTCAATTTTTGGTAATGATGATAGTATAGGGCATCGAGCTTATGAGGAAATGATACAGATAAAAGATAATACTACAGATAAGTCAAGAGCGATAGCGGAGATAAACAAAAGATTTGGTGAATCTTTAGATAAACTTATTGTTATAAACCAATTAAAAGAGTAATCAGTATGTTGTATCATTATAAATATCCAAGAGCAAAAATACAAAAAATACAGTCATTTGTCAATTATATCATGCTTGAGGTGGTGTTGAAAGCAAAAAAAATACCAGATACTGTGTTTTCGGAAAAATTGGTACTTACTAAATATGTCCCTTTTTTAAATGAAATAAACTCTGATTATATATTGACACCAGTTGAAAAGATGTATGGCATATCAAAAAAACTGGATGCTTTACATTTAAAAATTTTACGAAAAGCAGTATACGAAAATAATAGAATCGAAGAATTGTGTGAAGGTAAACATATACCTATAACATATAAATATTTAGAATCTGTATTTAAACAAGATTTCGAGAAAGAAATGCTTAATGCCATAAAAGGATTTTGTAAAAATCTATATGATAATTGTTTAGGGTTGGCTCCTGTTTATTCGAGATATGGTAAGCTTAAAAATTATCACGACTTGATAGTGGATGATGACGGTACTTGTCCTTTTTGTGGAAATAGCTCTATGGAAACAAAGTATTCTAACCCCAGAAATGCATTTGACCATTATCTTGCAAAACAAACGTATCCTTTTGTTTCTATAAACTTTAAGAATCTTGTCCCAACGTGTTATACATGCAATAGTCTATATAAAAAGACAAAAGATGTTTTATTTTATAGGGGAAAAAGATACAAGGCTTTTTACCCATTTGCGAAAGATAATTATAACATTAATATCAATATAAAATTTAAACATGACATAATCTATAAAAAAGATTTATCAACCGATGATATTGTGTTGACTTGTACTTGTGTAGGACATCAAGAAGAAACCGATAACTGGATGCGAATATATGATATTCAAAATCGATATAAGGCAAAGTGTTGTGAGAAGGGAGTTAAAGCCTTATTAACAACCATCGTTGAAAGTATATCAACATCTAAATATTCAAAAGATGAAATTTTGTATTTATACGAAAAGAATATGATGTCCGATATGAACTTTTTGAAAGTTCCTTTTTTTAAAACTGCTTTGGATTCTTTAAATCTTTAAATAAATATACTTATTGACAGATATGACATTAAAGGAATTATCAGAACATCCAGAATTGGCTAGTGAAGAGGACCTAAAAGTTTTAACCGCATGTTTTCAAGTAATAAAAGAGATTGGGAAACGATTTGAGCCTCTTTTGAATGGTGTTACCATGGATAGTGGCCGTAGTAAAGAAGAAATAGCCTATAGCTATTATGTGGAGACAATGTTGATGGCCGCTATTTTGGAATCATTTACAATAAAATCGGAACAAGAATTTAAAGAAATAAATAAGTTCGTATTCAATTATACGGATAAAGCTTTTATTTGGGATGTTCCCATTACGTCATATTTTAGATGTGTGACTAAACTATGTAAAGTAGGTTTGTTAGAGTTAAGAAGGGAAGATAAATACAATCCGACATTTACCATAACAGAAGATGGAAAAACAACATTGCGTCAACAGTCGTATGCTAATCTTGCGCAGTCTGCATTATTTAATCTAAAAACACAACAACTAAATGATAAGATGTTTGCCCAAAACAGATTAATGTTAATTGTTGCCATAGCATCGGCAATAGCTGCATTTGTGAGTTTATTTAGGTGATTATAGCGAGCGTATGATTGAATAGGCTTGAGCTTGTGGAGCGAAACCACTACCTGCTACTGCGCGAAGCGCAATGTTGAGTTTTGAGTGTTGAATGTTGAATTGTCGGCTTTGCCGATGTTGAATTATTCAATTTTGAATTGTTTTTTTTATCAATTGACTTTTTTAATGATATAGTGGGTATGGCGGAGTCGCCATACCCTGTTGTGCATGTATATACTGTATATGCATTATAGTGACGTAAATACCAAATTTTTAAATATATAATTTTTCAATTATGGAAAGAAAAACAATTTACTTGTGTCTTGCCCATATGAGTGAGGCTGGTTTGGAACAGAAGTATGTTAAGGAGGCTTTCGACACTAATTGGGTGGTGCCGATGGGTCCTAACGTGAATGCTTTTGAGAAGGACTTGAAGAAGTTTGTCTGTAGTCAAACTTCCAATGAGGAATTAGGAGTTAGTAATGTTGAATTAGACCGTGAGGTGGTTTGCTTGAGCGCTGGTACTGCTGCTGTTCACTTGGCTTTGATTGGCTGTGGTGTTAAGGCTGGTGACGAGGTGCTGGTGCAGAGCTTTACGTTCTGTGCTT